>RHMF01001507.1_pt1 | contig 22558 bp, 15 predicted proteins | sample 5365151 | NCBI WGS metagenome assembly RHMF01 (sample SAMN10266501, study PRJNA497801) | feces metagenome | isolation source: feces | host: Bos taurus | place: China: Prairie of Fairy Mountain | collected 2017-08-14 | reverse complement strand
AATAACCTATTATTTGAAACTATCGCTTAGTTCTTGTAGTTCTTTTTTTAATGGTAAGGATTTATATAATATCTTGTAAGCAAAGTCCGCTATCGGCATTTCTACTCCAAGGTTTTCATTAGTTTTGTGAATACACTCGGTAGCGTAATATCCCTCAGCAATCATTGACATTTCTAATTGTGCGGATTTAACGCTATATCCTTTTCCTATCATTTGTCCAAAGGTGCGATTACGTGAGTGTTGTGAATAGGCGGTTACTAAAAGGTCACCAAGGTATACAAAGTTATTGGTATCTCTTTCGTTATTAGGGTCTATTGTGTTAAGAAAACGTTGCATTTCTTGTGCGGCATTGGAAATCAAAACGGAAATGAAATTATCTCCATATCCTGCTCCTTTCGATATTCCTGCTACAAGGGCATATATGTTTTTTAACACTGCAGAGTATTCTATTCCTCTTATGTCGGAGGAGGTGCGTGTTTTTACGAAACGACATGCAAATCTTTTCGCTAATTCATTGGCAAGTTGTGGGTTATGTGCTCCTATGGTTAGATAGGTCATTCCATCTTGTGCTATTTCTTCAGCGTGTGATGGTCCACTTAAAACTGCTTGTCGTTCTAGTTCTACGTTGAATTGACTTTGTAAAAAATCGGCAACTATTTGGTTCGTTGAGGGTATTATTCCTTTCGTTGCACTTATAATGTTCTTATTTTCAAAGTCGTTAGGTGAGAGTCCTTGTAGTGATTTTTCTACGAAGGCAGAGGGGATAACAAGAACGATGTTATCGGTAGAGAAGATAACTTTTTTTATATCTGTAGTAATTTCTATTTTATTTGTATCTAATTGGCAGGAACGCAAAAAGAGAGGGTTTCGTCCACATTGACGAACTCCCTCTACTATTTCTTGTTCTCTTACCCACCAGTGTACTTTGTCGTGGTTTTGAGTTGCAATTTTAACAATTGCTGTTGCCCAACTACCACTTCCTAATACTGCTATATCCATTGTAAATTATAGTCCTAAAACTTTTTTTCCTTGTTCGTATCTTATGTCTTTTGGTATGTTTTTACCGTTGATTACATCAAGTGTTTCTTGTAAACTTGGACGGATTTCACCATTTTTCTTAGAATAATTTTCTGCTCTTTGTATATCGCCTGTTCCTTCTACTTCAAGAATCATCGCTGCCCAAGAATCAATTGTTTTAAATGCGTTTTCGTAATTTATGGTGTATATTCCTTCAGCGTTTTTAGCGAATGCTTGATTATCTTCAAAGTAGTTGAAACACATCATATTTGCTACTCCGTGTGCAGATGCTGCACCGAAACGTACTGAACGTAATATTCCTGCGATGAATGTTGTTACAGCATCTTCTTTGGTTATTGAAGTGATTTCGCCTTTGTCTATCAATGAGCATACCATGTATAATCCTAAGATATCTGCTTTTGCTTCTTCCCATGATGAGTATTGATTTCCTAATGCTTGTCTTACTCCTCCTTTTCCGTTAATTGTGTTTTTGATTCCAAGTCCATGTGCTACTTCGTGGAATGTTACGTTATAGAAGAATGCATCAAATTTTACTTTTGCAAGTTGGTCTTGAGTTAAAATGTTTTCTGCGATAGGGTAAAGGATTTTATCGAATTTCGCTTTCATTGCATTTTTTAATTGCAAACGTCTTGCTCCTTTTGCTAGTTGTACTCTTTCGTCATTAGGTAGGTTTATTGCTATTGTTTTGCTACCTGAGTTACAATCTCCTGCATAGAATATTACATCGTAAACGTTAAGGTCGCTTTCTGTTCCTGGTACTTCTTGTTTGAATTTAGCATCGCAAGGTAATTCTTTTTGAAGTTGTGGAAGCATTGAAGTGAATTTTGCAAGTTTTGCACTTTCTTCTTCATCTTTTACTAAAATAAATGCTTCGTATGCTGCTTTTGCTCCAAATAAACGGTCTTCATAGTTTTCAATTGGTCCAACAACGAAATCTAAGTGACTGTTTTTCATATCCATCCATGCCATATCTGAAGCAAAGTAATCGTCTGTTTGGAATGCTTTTTTTCTTTCTTCCAAGTATTTTTTCAATCCTGCATCTTCAGCTAAAGGTATTGCTTTGTCAAGTAAGGCACAAACTTTGTCAATTTGTTGTTTGTATTCTTCTCTATACCATTTTACTACTAGTTTTCCGTCTTTATCTCTGCGGATAACTGTGTAAAGACTTCCTTTGTTTTCGTCTTGTAATGCTTCGTACTCTTCTTTTGTCATATCTGATGGATAGAAGTTTGCTCCAAGTGGTTTGTCACCATATCCTGTAACAAATGTACGCATGCCGTCAAGTCTTTCCCATGGACCATAGTTGATTAACGCAAAATCTCGTGTCGCAGGGTCTTGGATTTTTTCCATTTCCGCTTTGTCACCAAATGATTGTAACCAGAATAATTCGTCCATAATGTCAGCTATGTCAAAGAATATTCCAATTAATTGTTTTTCTTTGTCGTTTAATTTGCTAACATCTGTAGTTAGCTTAACCATTGCAAATTCATCTACTTTTTTTTGCATTGCTGAACTTGTTGTTTCTTGTTTTTGTTCTTTTGTTCCGCATGAAGCAAATATGATTGCTATTAGTGCAAGAACTGATAATAATTTTTTCTTCATTTTCTATTTTTTTGTTTTATTTGAACTTGCAAAGATAATATTTAGTGTGCTAATAACCAATTTTCTCCTGAGTTTATACTTACTTCTATTGGTACTTCAAGTGGTAAAGCATTGAGCATCTGTTGTCTTACAATCGATTTAACTGTTTCAAGTTCGGGTTTATATACATCAAAAACTAATTCATCGTGAACTTGTAATATCATTTTGGATTTTAGTTTTTGTTGCTCAAATTCTTTGTGAATGTTAATCATAGCAATTTTTATCATATCTGCACTACTTGCTTGAATTGGCATATTAACTGCGTTACGTTGTGCAAAGTTCCTTAGATTTGCATTTGCCGAATGGATGTCAGGTAAGTATCTTTTTCTTCCGCAAATACTTTGTGCATAACCTTTTGATGTCGCTGATTCAATACAAGTGGTTATGTATTGTTTTATTTGTGGATATGAAGCAAAGTATTGGTCTATTAACTCTTGTGCTTCTTTTCTTGGTATGTGTAATTGTTCTGAAAGTCCAAAAGCAGATATTCCATAAATAATTCCAAAGTTTACACTTTTTGCATTGCGTCTCATTTCTGAAGTTATATTTTCAGTTGGTAGCATATAAATTCGTGAAGCGGTAGATAGGTGAATGTCCTCTCCTGATTGAAACGCTTGACATAAATTAGGGTCTTTGCTAAGTGAAGCAATTATTCTTAGTTCTATTTGAGAATAGTCTGCTGCTAAAAGTGTGTGTTCTTCATCTTGAGCAATAAAGCAACCTCTTATTTGTTTTCCTAATTCGGTTCTAATTGGAATGTTTTGTAAATTAGGATTTTCTGATGCTAAACGCCCTGTAGATGTTGTTGCTTGCTTGTAACTTGTGTGTATTTTTTTTGTTATTGGATTTGCTATCTCAGGTAGGGTATCTACGTATGTACTTTTTAGTTTGGTTAAAGAACGATATTCTAAAATTAAAGGTATTATTGGGTGATAGTTTATTAGTTTTTGCAAAACCTCTTCGGAAGTTGAGTATTGTTTTGTTTGTGTTTTTTTTATTTTCTTGTCGGAAGAGATTTGTAATTCGTCAAATAAAACTACTCCTAATTGTTTTGGTGAGGAAATGTTAAATTCTCTTCCTGCTAATTGATATATTTGTTTTTCTAATTCTTGTTTTTGTTCTTGAAGTAAGAGAGAAAATTTATTTAATTGATTAGTGTCTATTTTCACTCCTTGTCTCTCCATGGAGAGTAGTACATCAACAAGTGGCATTTCTATATTGTGGAACAAATCTAAAAGATTGTTTTGTTTTAGTTCTTGTTCTAATATTGGTTTTAATCCAAAGGTTACATCCGCATCTTCAACAGCGTATTCTTTTAGTAGTTCTTGGTTTAGATTTTCTATTTTTATTGGGGATTTAGTGTTTTTACCAAATACGGTTTCAAAGTCTATCATAGTGTATTCCAAGTATTTTTCGCTTAGAATATCAAGTTTATGACGTGATTCAGGGTCTATTAGATAGTGAGCAAGGAGTGTGTCAAAAGTTTTTCCTTTTACTTCTATGCCATAGTTGAGCAATACGTTTTTATCAAATTTTATATTGTGTGCTACCTTTTCTATGTCTTCGTTTTCAAAGAGTGGTTTTAATATTTCAATGAATTTTTCTTGTAATTCTTTGTTTTGTGGAAAGAAAATAAAGAATCCTTTGTGTCTTTGACTGACTAAGGAAATGCCTAATAATTGACAATCTATTTCTAATCCTGTAGTTTCGGTATCAAAAGCGATTATTTGTTGTTGAAGTAGTGAGGTTATTACATCTTTTAGTTCTTGTTCAGTATGAATTGCGGTATAGGTGTGAGCAACTTCTTTGTAGGTTTGATAAGTTGAAAGATTAAAAAGAGTTGGGGCAGATGTCATAGGAGTGAAGAGGTCGGAGGTTGATTGAGATAGAGTATTTTGATAGTGAGAATTGAATCTTTTTGCAAAAGTGGTAAATTCCAATTCATTAAAGAGTTGGTTACATGCTTCAAAGTTGGGTTGAGCAAGTTCTAATTCTTCTTCGTTAAGGTCAATAGGCACATCGGTTATAATTGTTGCTAATTGTTTGCTTTGAATTGCAAGGTCTTTATTCTCTTCTATTGCTTTTCTTATTGAATTGCTTTGTATTTGGTCGCTATTCTCTAATATATTTTCAATACTTGAAAATTGTTGTATTAGTTGTTTTGCTTTCTTTTCTCCAATTGAAGGAACGCCTGGAATATTGTCAGAACTATCTCCCCATAGTCCTAAGATGTCTATTACTTGAGATGTTTTGGTAATTTCAAAACGTTGTAAAACTTCATCTACTCCCCATATTTCATTTGGATTAGCACCTCTTCCTAATTTTAGCATTTTAATGTTTTGTTCAACTAACTGAGCATAGTCTTTGTCAGGCGTTACCATAAAAACCTCGTATCCTTTTGCATTTGCTTTTTTAGCGAGTGTGCCTATTACATCATCTGCTTCGTATCCTTCTTTGCAAAGAATAGGTATATTCATTGCTTGAATAATGTTTTTTATGTGTGGAATAGATTCGCGAATTTCTTCAGGCATTGCTTGTCTATTTGCTTTGTATTGTTCAAATTGCAAATGTCGAAACGTAGGTCCTTGTAAAAAATCAAAGGCAATTCCAAGATGAGAGGGGTGATATTGTTTTATGATATCCAAAAGCGTATTACAAAATCCTAAAATCGCTGAAACATTGAGACCTTTTGAAGTTATTCGTGGGTTTTTGTTTAATGCATAAAAGGCCCTGTAAATAACTGCCATTGCATCTATTAGATATAGCGTTTTCTTTTCCATTTTTTGTTTTAATTTTTTACAAAAATAGGAATTTTATACTTAAAAACAAAAAACGCCCTCTCTTTAAGAAAGGACGTTTTGAATATTTAAGAGTCTTTATCTTCTTACAATCTTTCTAATTGTACTGTGAAGTGACGCATTAACTCAGCTTCCCAAGTGATTTTTACTCCACGAGTGATTTCATCTCTTCTGTCATAAACGTTCTTCAAAGCAGCTGCTATAACGTCCATGTGATTGTTTGTGTAAACTCTTCTTGGAACGCATAAACGTACGAAGTCTAATCCTCCGAAACGGTTTTCTCTTGTTACAGGGTCTCTATCTGCTAAGATATATCCTATTTCGCATCCACGAATACCTGCTTCCAAGTAAAGTTCGCAAGTAAGTGTTTGTGCAGGGAATTCTTCTTTTGGAACGTTTGTTAAGATTTTGTCTGCATCAACAAATATTGCGTGACCTCCAACAGGGCGTTGGTAAGGTATTCCATATTCATCTAATTTTGCTGCTAGGTATTGTACTTGACGGATACGTGTGTCAAGGTTGTCAAATTCTGTGTTTTCATCTAATCCTACTGCCAACGCTTCCATATCTCTACCGTTCATACCTCCGTATGTTAGGAATCCTTCAAAAGGAATACAGAATAATTTTGCTCCTTCATACCATTCTTTTTTGCGTGTAGCGATGAAACCTCCCATATTAACGATACCGTCTTTCTTTGCAGACATTGTCATACCGTCTGCGTATGAGAACATTTCTTTTGCTATTTCTTTGATAGTTTTGTTTTCGTATCCTTTTTCACGCATTTTGATAAAGTATGCGTTTTCTGCAAAACGAGCAGAGTCAAGTATAACTGGTTTGTTGTATTTATTTGCAACTTCTCTTACTTGACGAAGATTTTCCATTGAAACAGGTTGTCCTCCTGCAGTGTTGTTTGTAACGGTTACTATTACAAAAGGAATTTTATCTGCGTTTTCAGCTAATGCTTTTTCTAATTTCTTAGGGTCAACATTTCCTTTGAAAGGTATTTCTAATTGAGTGTCTTTTGCTTCGTCTATTGTGCAATCTAATGCTGTTGCTTTACGACTTTCAATGTGTCCCTTTGTTGTATCGAAGTGAGAGTTGCCTGGTATTATGTCTCCTTGTTTTACTAAGTGAGAGAATAATACGTTTTCTGCTGCACGTCCTTGGTGAGTTGGGATAACATATTCAAATCCTGTGATAGAAGTGATAGTATCTTTTAAACGATAGAAACTTCTTGCTCCAGCGTATGATTCATCTCCCATCATCATTGCTGCCCATTGACGGTCTGACATAGAACCTGTTCCAGAGTCTGTTATACAGTCAATGTAAACTTGTTCTGATTTTAACATAAACACATTGTTGTGTGCTTCTTTAAGCCATTGTTCACGTTCTTGACGTGTACTTTTTCTTATTGGCTCTACCATTTTTATCTTCCACGATTCTGCAAAAGGTAATTCCATAATCTATTATTTTTTATTTGTTTATATTTTATATTCTATTTCGTGCAAAGTTAGAAATTTTATTTCAAACAACAAAATATTCTTAGCTTTGTGCTATAAATGTCCCTAATTCAACGTTGGAATCTGAAATAAATTTTAAATAAGGGAACTTTTTTTGCAATAGTTGTTTGTTTTTGCTGTTGTACCCTATTGCGTAGTTGATTTCTTTTGGATTTACTAAGATTGTTTTTGTATTGATAGGTAGTTTTTCAAATTTTTCTTGCCATATTTTTGTCAAAACAAGTTCTTTGAATGAGACGTGAAATGGACCTGCTAATAATTCTGTTCCATTGATTAGTGCTTCCGAAGGGTGCAGACCAACTCGTAAAATTTTAATGGAGGATTGTGAGAATATTTTATAAATCTCTGCTGTCCAATCTACTGCTTCATCAAGTGATAGTGCTTTGTATTTATTTTGGCGATATAAGTCTGCTAAATCGGTGTTGTTTATTACAAGTGTGGGGTATATTCGAGTGCTTTCTGCTCCTAATTTTAAGATTTTTTTTGCTGTTTCTTTGGATTTTTCAACTGTGTCTAAGGGAAGTCCTATCATCATTTGAAGTCCAAGTGAGAATCCATAACTCTTTATCAATTGAGATGCGTTTTCTACATCTCTTACCGTATGTCCTCGTTTTGCAAATGCTAATACTTCCTCATTTAAGGATTGAGCTCCTAATTCAATGTCTTTTACGTTGTATTGTTGAAGTATGTCAAGTATTTTTTCGTTGATATAATCTGGACGAGTTGAGATTCTAATACTTTTTATTTCTCCTTGTTCAATGTAAGGTTGTACTATCTGAAGATAAGTTAGCATATCCTTTTCGTCAATGCCTGTAAAACTACCACCAAAGAAAGCAAGTTCAACCTCTGAAGGACGAATAAATGTTGCAAGATGTTGTTCTATGATTTGTTTTATTTCCTCTGGTTTTACAGCTTGTAGTTGTCCAGAGATGTGTCTTTGATTACAATAGATACATCTATTAGGACAGGCCAGTTCTGGAATAAAAATAGGTATGTTATAATGTTTCATAAAATTTAAACATTATTTTTCTACTTGTTCGTTATCAAAATAACCATATTTAGAACTAACAATCGCTCCTTGCTTATACTGTTTGTAGCTTCGGCGTCAAGTGTCACAATATTTTATTATTAAATAGTTTCTCCAAATAAAGTTGCGGATGTACAAGATGTTACTTTTACTTGTACGTATTCGCCTATTTTGAAGTCTTTTCTATCAAATATTATAACTTTATTTTGAGTATTTCTTCCAAATAATTGTTCTTTACTTCTTTTACTTTCTCCTTCAATCAACACTTCAAATGTTTTGCCAACATCTTTTTGATTACTTTCAAGAGACAAACGTCTTTGTAATTCAATTATTTCTTCTAAACGTCTAGTTTTTTCTTCGTATGGAATATCATCTTCATACTTTTTTGCCGCTAAGGTGTTTGAACGTTGAGAATAATTAAACATAAATGCAGAATCATAACCTACCCACTGCATCATATCCAATGTGTCTTTATGGTCTTCTATTGTCTCAGTACAAAAACCTGCAATAATATCTGTTGATATACCACAATCTTTTATGGTGTTTTTTATTGCAGTAATTTTAGTCATATAATCTTCCCTTGTATATTTTCTATTCATAATTTTTAACATTCTTGTACTGCCAGATTGCAATGGAAGATGTATAAACTTGCATATATTATCGTATTTTGCAATGGTGTCTAATAACTCTTGAGAAATATCTTTTGGATGCGAGGTTGAGAATCGTATTCTTAACAAAGGACTAACTTTTGCAACCAAGGCCATTAGTTTGGCAAAATTGATTTCATTTTCTTGTCCTTTATTCCAAATATAAGAATTAACGTTTTGACCTAAAAGAGTTACTTCTCTATATCCTTTTTCAAACAAGTCTTTTGCTTCTGCAATAATAGTTTGTGGGTCTCTACTACGTTCTCGTCCACGAGTATAAGGAACTACACAATACGAACAAAAGTTTTCACAACCTCTCATTATAGAAATAAAAGCAGTTACTCCATTCGTATCTAATTTTACAGGAGTAATATCTGCATAGGTCTCTTCTTCTGATAGTATTGCAGATATGTATGATTTATTATTTTTTTCTGCTTCTTTCAACAAAGAAGGAATATCTCTGTAAGAGTCAGGCCCAACAACTATATCAACTTTATTTTCTTCTACTAATTGATTTTGCAGACGTTCGGCCATACAACCTAATACTCCAACTTTTAACCAGCTTTTCTTTTTTCTAAGAGAATCAAATTCCATTAGACGTTTTTTGACCCTTTGTTCTGCATTTTCACGTATAGAACAAGTATTAACCAATATTAAGTCTGCTTCTGCTATATCAGTAGTGATTTCATAGTTGTCATTTTTTAATATTGATGCCACCACTTCACTGTCCGCTTGATTCATTTGACACCCGTAGGTTTCTATATATGCTTTTTTCATAAATAATTTTCTAATATCTCATCTACTACTTGTTTTACTCCAATACCTGCTTTTTGTTTCACGAAAACAATATTCTTATCATTATTATTAACAGTATTTGGATCTACAAGATATTTTTTACATTCTTTTTTAGTATAATTCAACAATCCTGCAGCAGGATATACATTAAGACTTGTTCCTATTATTATCATTATATCTGCTTTTTCGCACAACTCTATTGCAGGAACAATATTTGGAACAGATTCACCAAACCAAACAATGTATGGCCTTAGAGGTTTTCCATAATTATCTTTCATGTTCTCTGTTAATTCCCAACCACTAAGAACTCTTATATCTTCAGGGTCTACTTCACTGCACACTTTTTTTAATTCTCCATGCAGATGTAACACTTTTTTACAACCTGCTCTCTCGTGCAAGTCATCTACATTTTGTGTTATTATTTGCAAATTAAAATGTTTTTCAAGTCTTAGGAGTTGTTTATGCCCCTCGTTTGGTTCTACATTGTAAAGTTCTCTTCTTCGTTGATTATAAAAATCTCTTACTAAATCAGGATTTTTTCTCCAAGCATCATAAGTTGCGACATCTTCCACTCTATGATTTTCCCATAAACCATCGCTATCTCTAAATGTTTTTATGCCACTTTCTTGACTTATGCCTGCTCCTGTTAAAACTACAATCGTTTTCATAATTATTTTTTATGGTATTCTATAATACTTTTACTTATAGTTGAATATAATTCTCTTTCTTTTAAGGATAACTTATTAATATGTTGGTTTATTATATTCAAATCTCCTCTAACAGCAGGCCCTGTTTGCAATGAAAATATATCATCACTAGTTTTTATATTCTCTATAGTCCTATCAATAATTGAGTATAATAATGAAAAAGGAATATTGTGTTTATCTAAAATCTCTTTTGAAATACCCAATAAATGATTAGTAAAATTATTTGCAAACACTGCCGCAATATGAAGATACTGTCTTTGGTCATCTGTCATAAAACAAGTTTGAGAAGAAAGGGATTGAGCAAATTGTTCTAAACTTGTTTTATACGCTTCGTTATTTACATATAAACACAAAGAGACTTTTGAAAAATCTATATCCTTTTTCTTGTTTAAGGATTGCAAAGGATATAAACACCCAACATTATCGGCCTTTTGCAATAACAAATCCGTATTTGTAAACCCAGAAGTATGTAATAACAAACTTTTAACATAAGGTAATTTATTTAATACCTCTTTTATTGCATCATCTTTTACTGATATTATAACAATATCGCTTTCCACATCATCTAAAGTAAAAACTTTACGAGAAGATATCATTTTAACATCATACCCTTTCTCTTTCATTACTTTGTGATAATGAAAAGCGACATTGCCTTTACCAATAATATTGATAGTTTTTATTTTCACTACAAATTTATCTTTTCAGCAGCAGTATTTAATCTTGATATTATTTCTTGTTTGCCTAGTATTCTAAAAATATCTAACATATTTACCCCTTTGGTATCTCCAACAACAGCTAAACGAATAGAGTTCATAATTTGTCCCATATTCAATTCGTTTTCAGAAATATATTTCATTAAAAACTCCTCTGCATTGTCTGCCCAAAGATTATTATCCTCTATCTTACTTATCTCCATAGCAATAAAACGCACTCTTTCGCTTGTTCCTTCTTTCCAACGTTTTTTCAATGCTTTTTCAGCGTAAGATTCTGGTGCAACAAAGAAATAATCGCTATTTTCCCAAAAGTCTTTCACGAAATTACATCTTTCCTTTACCAAAGCAACGATAGATTTAACCTTTTGCTCATTTGCATTTATTCCTCTACTACTTAAATCACATAAAAAGTCTTGTGCTAATTTTTCATCTTCAACCTTTTGAAGATATTGATGATTAAACCACTTTGCCTTTTCTAAATCAAATTTTGCTCCATGCTTGGAAATTCTATCAATAGAGAAAATATTTATCAATTCCTCTAATGAAAATATTTCTTGCTCTGTTCCAGAATTCCAACCCAACAATGCCAACATATTTATTACTGCTTCTGGCAAATATCCGCTTTCTCTATAACCAGAAGATATTTCTTTTGATTTTGGGTCTGTCCATTGTAAAGGAAATACAGGGAATCCTAATCTATCACCATCTCTTTTAGATAATTTTCCATTTCCATCAGGTTTCAAAAGCAATGGAAGATGAGCAAATTTGGGCATTGTATCTTCCCAACCAAATGCCTTATACAACATAACGTGTAAAGGACAAGAAGGTAACCACTCTTCACCTCTAATAACATGCGAAATACACATCAAATGGTCATCAACTATATTTGCTAAATGATAAGTAGGCATTCCATCAGATTTGTACAAAACTTTATCGTCCAACAAAGAAGAATTCATTTTAACGTGTCCTCTAATTAAATCATCAAGATGAATATCTTCGTTTTCAGGGAATTTAAACCTGATAACGTAAGCTTCTCCGCTTTCCAATAATCTCTCTACTTCTTGTTTGTCAAGAGATAATGAATTTCTTAATCCATTTCTTGTATTGCAATCATATTGAAAGTTTTTTTTCTCACTTTCATATTGTTTTCTCAAAGCATCTAATTCTTCTGCTGTATCAAAAGCATAATATGCCCAACCTTTTTCTACAAGTTCTAATGCGTATTTCTTGTATAATTCTTTTCTTTCCGATTGCTTGTAAGGACCATATTCTCCTCCTATATCAACACCTTCATCAAAGGTTAATCCCAACCATTTAAAAGATTCTATAATATAATTCTCAGCACCTTCAACAAATCTTGTTTGGTCAGTATCTTCTATTCTTAAAATAAAATCACCACCATTTTGTTTTGCAAACAAATAATTATACAAGGCCGTTCTCACACCTCCAATATGCAATGGTCCTGTTGGAGAAGGAGCAAATCTAACTCTTATTTTTCTTTCCATTTCTTTAAAATATTAAACTACAAAAATACAAAAAACTCTTTATTTCAAATAAACTATCTTAGAAGAATGAATTTTATCAGCTATTTTAAAAACTAAAATATACGTTCCTTTATTTGGAATCGTAATCTCATTAGATTTTGATTCTGAAACCTTTATTCCTTTAATATCACACAAAAACAAATCTTCTATTTCTTCTTTTGACTCTATTTTTACTGAATTTCCATTTTGAATTATTTTGAAATCCATAGCATTTTCTTCTTGAACTAAATCCAAATCAAAAGAATATAACCTTAACATTAAATTTTTTTCTTCGTCAATGGTAAGTGGTTGAAAAATAAAACTACTATCTTGCACAAAATCAATCAATAAATTTCCCGAATTATCATACAACTCTGCTCGTAAAACATTTTGAGGCATTGTTTTTATCTTTAATTCATAATTTGATAAACTTTTTGTCTTATACATCAAAGGTAAAATAACAGAATCTTGCCATAAAGGAAGCGAAACAATAGATAAATCTTTTTGAGAAAAAGAAGAATACAAATCAGGAGCAGTTGCAAAACTAAAAAGTTTGTAAACATCATATTCATCTATACTTTCCGAAGCATTCTCGCGAAAATATATTTTCAAATCATCTTCTCCTCCTTCGTAAGAAAGAGTTAAATGAAGTTTATCAAAGAACGGTACATTCTCGTCTTGATTAAAAAACTCCTGCTTATGAATCTTTAATAAATTTTCATTTGATTTTACCTTTGTCATAAAACCTGTAAAAGATGGAATAATAAACGAAGACGGTTCGTTAGGATTATATGGAATATATTGCCCTGTTGCAGAATTTAAAACCCACATACCTGCAATATTATTCTTAGAAAAATTATTATAATTCACTGAAAACGGATAAGGATTCGCACAAAGATGATACCCATTTCCTCCTTGCTCATTAAACGAAGCATTATTCAATAACACTAATTCCTCATCAAAAAACAAATCTCCTTTCCACGACAAATCCTTGTTTTGAGAATAGGAAAACAGATATCCCAAATTTTGTTTAAAGAAATTAGAATCTCCTGTATTTTCACTATACGAAATCCACGAAGAGGTTATCGAAGAAAAATTTTCTTTAAGATAAAACAAATCTTCTCCTTCCAAAATTTCAAAACTACTAAACAATTCTTGTTGAGTTTTATTCAAAACATTTATTGGTATGCTAAAAAATGTAAAACTATTACCATTAGAATTTGAAGCAGAAAAATATGGTTTTACAATACTCTTGCCTATCAATAAATTTCCATTATTTCTAATTTCTGCTTTATTTACAGTATCGCAAGTAGAATAATCGGAGTTTATAACCAATTCTGCACATTCCGCACTCATATTTTGAGCAATATCCACCTTTACTCCAACAGGTAAAACTACTCTATCCAAATTAGTTGGTAAACACGCATATTCCCAAATATTTACATCATTCCAATCTCCCGAACAAATAGCCTTAATTTCCTTTCCCATTCTAAAAGTAGTCGTTGCAATAACCTTATTATTCTCCTTTATTTGAGAACGATACACCCCATCAAAATTGACATTGGTAAAACAAAGAGAATCTTGCGAAAAAGAAACAAGTGAATTATTGATATTATGAATAGTTATAGAAGGACTAATAGAGTGATTTCCAAGTATTGAATTAAGATAATCAATATTAAATTCACTAATATCCCATTGAGAATAAATACTATCAACTGTTAAAGGATTATGTTGAATTCCCTGACGAATAGAGTTTTTTCTAATCAAAATAGAATTTGCAAAAGATGAAGGTTCTGACTCTGAATCTATATTTTTTAACCGACCAAACAAATCTATCGTATCATATACGTTTTCAAGACCCCTTTTCAAAATCAAATAAGAATCGTTCCCCCCTGAAAATGCCGAATTAGATTGAACAGGATAAACAACTAAATTAGTATCATAAGGTGATACATTTGAATTTAAGGCAATTAGAATACATGAATTACTCTTTATGCTATCTCTTTCAAAGAATAAATATCTTAAATGAGAAGAAGAAGCGAGCGAATTGTTTTGATATGCCACAAATTCATAATCCTGCAAACAAATATCTTTTTCTGTTGGATTGAAAATCTCAACAACATTAACAGAAGAAGTCGTTGCAACTTTTGAAATCAATAAATCTTCCGCCACATTTGCAATAGAATCTATTGAAAGCAAGAGAGTTGAGGTGTTGTCATTATTTTGCCAATGGAGAAAAACAGTATCCTTATTCAATATTTGAGAAGAAAAATTGTCAATCTGCTTTTGAGTATTAAAATAATAAGTATTAGCAAGTGAAGAATCTTGATTTACAATTTCTATATAGTACTTTGTTTCAGGTGTAAGTCCCTGCAAACTAAGAATATTATCATTTAAATCATAATCAATAAAGGAACGTGGAGCAAAAATCTTAATATCATCAATTAACAAAGAACTACCCTCTGCATTTTGTTTGCCAAATTCAACAAAAGAACTTGAAGACAATCTTATAGACTTAACACTATCTATGTTTTTTTTCAAATAAAAAACAGTATCTCTAACCGTAAGTTGAGAATTGGAATTAGAGTTTTTTACACGAAAAGTTAATAAGGAATTATCTGGGATTGAAAGGATTGGTGTTCTGAATTTTGAAGTTGTATTTTGAAGATTACACGCATTATCTTGACTTAATTTTAATTTTCTTGCTTTACACCCCGCAAATTTTGTCATTGAATTTGGCAGGGTAGTTAAACCCAAATTTCCTCCAATGGTAGTAGCTAATCCTATTTGATTTTGTAGCGAAAATTCTGAGAAATCTTCTTCAAATAACAAAGTGTCTTTAAATACTCTTACTGTCTGATTTTCTGTAATATTAAGATTGATAACAGCAGTTGTTGCTTTAATTGTGTAATTGACTGAATCCAAGTTTGTTTGCACTTGATTAGCAGAATAAATCAAAGAATTAAAAACAAATAATAAAGCAATAAACACTGCAATCTTTTTCATAATAATATTTTTTTATTATCTACCCCAACTTTCCCTATCTAAATTTCTATAAGTTATTGCTTCCGCTAAATGAGCATCTTGAATATTTTCACATTTTTCAAGGTCGGCAATCGTTCTTGCTACTTTTAAAATTCTATCGTAAGCTCTTGCTGAAAGACCTAATCGTTCCATAACATTTCTCAAAAGCTCCATTCCCGATGGTTGTATCTTGCAGAATTTTTTCATTAAAGCAGTGTTCATCTGTGCATTACAATGAATATTAGGATAGTCTTTAAATCTTTCTTCTTGTATTTTTCTTGCTTCCATTACGCGTTTTCTTATTACTTCGCTTGACTCTCCTTCTTTCAAAGTAGATAGTTCTTTAAATGGAACAGGAACAACCTCCAACTGAATATCAATTCTATCTAACAAAGGACCTGAAACTTTATAAGATATTTGTTTACAGCACCTATTCCACAAGTACAAGCTTGTGTAGGGTGATTATAATATCCGCAAGGACAAGGATTCATTGCTGCAACCAACATAAAACTTGCTGGATACTCACTTGTTTGTTTTGTTCTTGCGATTGTGATTACTCTTTCTTCCATTGGTTGACGCAAAACTTCCAATACATTTCGCTTAAACTCAGGAAGTTCATCTAAAAACAACACTCCGTTGTGAGCGAGTGAAATTTCCCCTGGTTGAGGATAAGAACCTCCTCCTACAAGTGCAGTATCGCTAATTGTATGGTGAGGATTTCTAAATGGACGTACCGAAACAATGGATTGATTGCCACTCATTTTGCCAGCAACTGAATGAATCTTAGTTGTTTCCAATGCTTCTTCAATTGTTAATGGAGGAAGAATTGATGGTAACCGTTTTGCAAGCATAGTTTTTCCACTTCCGGGTGCTCCAACCATAATAATATTGTGAGAACCTGCTGCTGCAACTTCCATTGCTCTTTTTACGCTTTCTTGTCCCTTGACATCAATGAAGTCAAACTCATAATTATCTAAACTTTTTGCAAATTCTTGTTTAATATCAATAAAAGTACGCTCCAAAGAACTTTGTCCGTCAAAGAAATTTATTACCTCCAATATATTATCTGCTCCATAAACCTCTAAATCCGTTACAATAGCGGCCTCTTTTGCATTACACTTTGGTAGAATTATTCCTTTAAAACCTTGCTTCTTTGCTTCCAAAGCAATTGGTAAAGCACCCTTAATTTTGTTTAAAGAACCATCAAGCGAAAGTTCTCCCATAATAATGTAATCGGCAAGTTTGTGAGAACAAATCTGCTCCGATGCTCCAAGAATACCTATTGCCAAAGGTAAATCGTAAGCCGAGCCTTCTTTTTTCAAATCGGCAGGGGCCATATTGATTACAATCTTTTTGCCAGGTATTTTATAACCATAGTAATTCAAAGCGGAAGCAATACGTTGCTGACTTTCCTTTACTGCATTGTCAGGAAGGCCAACTAAAAGGAAGTTTATACCTTTATCAACATTTACCTCTATTGTTATTGTCGTTGCTACAATCCCAGAAATCGCAGAACCATAAACCTTAATCAACATTTACTTTTATGTTTTTTTCTTTTAAATAATCTATAAGTTTTCTCATTTGTTGTGGATTATTCATATAATACTCCAAACTTTGGTTATACATCTGGATAGTAACATTATATTTTTCTAAAATGTCGCTATTGAATTGTTTTAGTATGTTTTCTTTTTCTGCAACATCGTTATATGCAGATTGAACTAATACTTCTGCTTTTTTAGAGTCTATAATAATTGAGGCCATTGTTTCTTCATCTATATAAGTTTCTGTTTTTGTGCAAGAAGATAAAGAAAACAATATTGCAAATACTAATACACTAAGATATTTCATATTCTTTCTAATACTAATTCTATCAATTTTTTCATTGAATGGTGATAATCCTCGGCAAACTCTCCTGTTTCACGATTTGCAATTACATTGCAAATGGTTAAAACATTGTGTCCAAGATTTTTTCCTAAGGCATAAAGAGAAGATGTCTCCATTTCATAGTTTGCCGCTTTTACTCCGTTAAAAGCAAATCCTCCTATCTTTGAGTTTATTGTTTCATCTGCTAAGTCAAGTCTTATTCTTCTTCCTTGAGGTCCATAAAAACCGGGTGCAGTGATTGTAATTGCCTTGTGCATATCAAAGGCAATTTTTTCTAACAAACTTTCATTCCCCTCAACTCCATAAGGTTTTGGTAAATCCTTTGACCAATTCATATATTCTACAAATTCCTCTGACAAAGTCTTTATTAACACCTCATCATTGTTTTTATAAAAATACATAATGCCATCAATACCAACAACATATTTTGAAGCGATATATTGATTGACTCCTATTTCTTTATGAAAACAACCACAAGTACCTAATCTCACTAAATTCAGTGTGCGGTGGTTTGGTAAAATTTCACGAGTCTTTAAATCAATATTCACACACGCATCTAATTCGGTTACAACGATATCAATATTATCCACACCCATTCCCGTGGAAATGGCAGTTATTGATTTGCCTTTGTATTCTCCTGTACAAGAATGAATTTCTCTATTGTGAGTTTCGTATTTCTTTGTATCAAAAAACGAAGCAACTAAATCTACTCGTGCAGGGTCGCCAACAAGAATAATATTATCAGCTATCATTTCTGGTTTTAGGCGTATATGATACATCGAGTTATCAGGTGCTAAAACAAGTTCAGAGTTTGTCAAATTATTTCTTTGATTCATTTTATTATTTCTGCGTTTTAGAAAATTATTTCTTTGTTTTATTTTATTATTTCTTAGAATAAAATTTCATATACCTTACCTGGTAAAATCCTAATAAACCCTTTTAGTTCCAAGGTCATAAGTGTGGAGTTTAAAATGGAGAATCCAAGTGAGCAATGATTGTTTATAGAATCTAAACTTGCTTGTTTATTCTCTTTTATAAAATTGTAAACTTTTAACTCGGTCGGATTGAGTTCCGATTCTCTATTGTTAGAAATTGTTTGCTTGATAGATGATTGGGAATCAGTTGTTTTATTCCAATTCATAGTGTCTGCAATTTTTTCTAAATCGCATAAATCTATTGCTTGATTGAGTGCTATCAGTTTATTACAACCTGCCGAGTTTACATCGCCTAATCTACCTGGTACAGCAAAGACTTCTCTGTTGTAATCCTGTGCTAAACGAGCTGTAATCAAAGAGCCCCCTTTTGTTTTGCTTTCAACTACAATACAAACATCGCAAAGTCCTGCAATAATTCTGTTTCTTCTTGGGAAATTATGAGGAGATACCTCTGTGCCTGAAAAGAAATCTGAGACTAATGCCCCTTTTTCGCACATAGCTTTTGCTAAATCCCAATTTTGTGTTGGATAAATTTTGTCTAATCCGTGTCCTAAAACTCCAAATGTTGGTATGTCTTCTGCAAGTGAACGAGAATGAGTAATAGAATCTACTCCGTAAGCAAGTCCGCTAATAGTTGCAATATTAAATTGGCGCAGGTAATGAACAATATTTGCTGTTATCCATTTGCCATAATCACTCGGGTTTCTCGTTCCAACAATTGCAACTGTCCTTTGAGAATTTAAATTGCCATTTCCTCTAACGAACAAACAAATAGGAGGATCATCTATTTGTTTTAGGCGTGAGGGATAATCTTCATCTTTAAAAAAATAGGCCTTTATACCACTCTTTTCAATAAAGTTTAGTTCTCTCTCACATTCTGCAAACATTGTTTTGTTCAAAATGGCATTTATTGTTTTTTCTCTTGAACCAAAAAGAGTTTTTAAGGCATTAGGAGTTTCATTAAACAAATCCTCTGCCGTAGGGTAGTGATCCAGTAATTTCTTTGCAACTGCTGGACCAATACCATAGGTTTTTGATAATGCAAGAGAGTAAATGTTTATCATTTATTGTTCAATATGATTGATATAATTCTCTAATTTAAACACCCAAGCTCCTTTGGTTGTAATATTTGCAGGAGTTATTTGGTGTGTATCCAATGTTATTTTATTATTCTCATAATCGTAAGTCCAAGGAATCTCTATTTCTTTTTCTCCTAAAAGATATATTTTCATATTTACATCAGGTGATTTATCTAAGGTGAAAGTTAGAGAATTGCTTATTGGTTCGAGACTAATAGCGTAAAGATTTCCATTATTTTTTGTGAAACAAACGTAAGTCTCTTGCCAAGACACTTCTCCTTCCCATTGAGATTTTATTGGTTGCTTTTCAATTTTAGAACTTTCCCAAAATAATTTCACAACTGCTTCATGAGTTTTTTCTTGATATGAAAGTTCAAAAGTGTAATTTTCGTCTTTTTTTAGTTTTACTTTATGTTTTACCTCTTGTTTTTGAGAAACTAATTTTAGTATTGATTCGTTTTTTGAATTTTTTATTTCCAATCCTGCTTCCTCATCTGCTTCTAAATAAATTGTGTAAGTATCGGTTTGCTCAGGAGAGAGATTTGTTTTCCATAAAATAGAGAAATCATCTTCTTTTACCCCTTTCATTGGAGCATTTCTAACCCAATTAAAGTTTATTTCTTCATCTATTCTATTTGTTGTCATATCTTGATTTTGGTAAACAGTCTCAAAGGCACGACTTCCATAAATTGCTTCTTGATTTACTTCAATCCATTTTCCTAAATCCAACAAACGTTCTTGTTGTAACAAAGGAATTTTTCCGTCTGCACTTGGTCCTACATTTATTGTCAAGCCTCCTCCTGCTGCAACCAAACGTGCGAAATGTTTTATCAAATCTTCACTTGTCAAATAAGTTTCCAAATCTGCGTTTCTATTCAAAGCGAAAGAGCGACTAAGACCTCTACACTCTGCCCAAGGGCGATTTTTATCCATAATACCAGAAGAGTATTCTGGTGTTGCGTATCCGTGATTGAATCCAATACCCCATCTATCATTTACAATACCTTCTTCACCTACTACGTCATAATAATATTGCACCATTTCGTTACTGCGGAATGAAGTGTGATTAAAATCCCAATCTCCATCAGAAAAAATAACTGCAGGTTTAAATTTATCAACTAATTCCTTGAATTGAGGGATTAAATGCTTATCAACATAATTGTCAATGCTTATATTTGTATCCACAGTCCAACGATACAAAGGATTTGTCCATTCTGTAAGTGAGTAATACAAACCAAATTTTACGCCACGCTTTCTAACCTCATCGGCAAGTTCAGCACAAAAATCTCTATTTGGCGTTGTAGTTGCACTTGACCAACCTTTTGCATACTCACTGTTCCACATACAATAGCCATCGTGATGTTTAGAAGTGAAAAGTATGTATTTTGCTCCCGATTTTGCAAAAAGGTCTGCCCATTCCGCTGCATCAAAAAGTTCTGCTTTAAATAAATCTTTATAATCTCTATATTCAAAATCTTCTCCGAATACATCTTTTTGGAAATTGATTCGTAAACTGTCCCCAGATATTAATCCCTTATAAAACCATTCAGCATATTGTTCTTTATCACTATAAGATGGAACACTATATAGCCCATAATGAATAAAGATTCCTAATTTGGCATCGCTAAACCATTGAGGATATTCTCTGTCTTTAAATAATTCGTTTTCTTGCGCTTTGATAGATAACGAACAAACTATCGCTAATAAAATCAATACTACTTTTTTCATATTTATTACTCTATTATAATTTCAAAAATCTTTCCTTCTAAATCTTTTTTGTTAAAAGGAATAAAGCCTTGCTCAAAAACCTCGGGCAACCACCAAGAAGAATAATGAAATTCTTGCGTAACGATTGGTAACATCTGATTATTAGGAATAGATGTTACGCTTTCGTTCATATATCCTACTACTTTCATATTATTTTCCTCTGGTCCGACTCTCCAAATTATCTCTGTGGGCGTCCATTCTATTTCAAAAAAATAATAATCTTTTGAGAATATATCATTACTCAACTCTATTCGTGAGGTTAAAGCACGATATGTTTCAAACCATCTGTGTAAATTAAAAGTGTTTTCTTTATAATTTATTGTTTGAATGCCTTCTTTGTTGAAATTTTGAGGGCAACCACATGCCATATCCCAATTTGTACACGCTAAAACAAAGTTTCCATTTCCTATTGGATTATCTTTTTTCATTTCTTCTTCGTTCCAATATTTTGAAGTCTTTATCATCTCAATGTCAATCTCGGAATAATGAGTTTTTAGTGAGCGTTCTGCTTCTTTATCATTTTTACTTTGTTTTACATATCCTTTATTTGTACAATCTCTTCTTTGATTCCAGTCACTTTCACTTTGATATGCTAACCAAAATGCGTTTGTCAATCCTGTCCAAACTTCATTGGGATTGACAAGTGGAGGAAATTTTATTTTCGCTCTATATTTTCCGTATGTAAATCCTACTCTCGCTCTTATGCCTACGCTTTCCTTTTTTGCAGTTTCAAGACTTTCGTTGCCAGGATTTGATATGCTGATATAATCTCTGTTATTTGGAATACGGATTGTTGCTCCTGGTTTTGTAGTTATTGAAGGGTGGATGTTTAATCGACTATTTTCTTTTGTGAATTTTTGTTTTGCAAGATTATAATCCTCTAAGGTGTAAGCATTTTCGGATAAAATATCTGAAATAATAGGTATTTGTTCAATATTTCTTGTTTTATTTATGTCGTGATAGTATTGTTCAAACATTGCTCTTTGATATAAATCAGCAGTGTTGCCAATTAGTGTTGTATCGTGAGAATATACTTTGAAATTACTATTAGGACAATTGTAAACATCAACAAATACGCCTTGTTTTGCATTCAAAACAGCTCTTGTTTTTAAGACTTTCTCGCTTTTTAAGACATAAACGCCTTCTAAGTTATTATTTGCAAAAAACGAAAAAGGATTTTCAAAATCGTTTGTTTTAGGATTTTGTTTTGAAATGTTTTTTATGTGTTCTGGAATAGAGTTTAGTCCTTCTTTATCTGCGACAACTATCATAAATTCATAAACTCCTGTTCGTGGATTGCGTCTTTCTCTTCTGTTTACATCGCCTTGTTTGCTATTTTCGTGATTTATCACCCAAACGATGTCTAAAATCATTTGCTCTCTCAAAGGAACTTTATTCTCTTTTGCCTTTTGCTTAATAGAAGCGAGCCATTCAGGAGTTTCATATACAAGTTTTATTCC
>RHMF01000371.1_pt1 | contig 22580 bp, 9 predicted proteins | sample 5365151 | NCBI WGS metagenome assembly RHMF01 (sample SAMN10266501, study PRJNA497801) | feces metagenome | isolation source: feces | host: Bos taurus | place: China: Prairie of Fairy Mountain | collected 2017-08-14 | reverse complement strand
AGTTTCTTTACCATTCCTTTAAGAACTTCTATAGTATTAGCATTTTGTTCATTATCGAACTGATGCATACTACGTTCTTTTTGAAAAGCTAAATAAACTTTCTTAGCCATTTCTTCTGCAGACTTCTTATCTTTGATATCTTCAAGTCATTGCTTTAACTCTTCGTCAAGCTTATCTGATTCTTCAGTAGAAGAAGTTGCTTCAGTTTTTACATCCTTAGCTTCTTCAGATGGAAGGTCTTTTGTTGTTTCTTTAATAATCTCATTAAGAGCATCTTCATTCTCTTTTTGAGTTTGATTTGCATCAGCTTCCTGTGCGACAGTTTCTAGCGTCTTGTTTTCATTAAGTATTGCATTAACTTGTTCAAGTACATCTTCTGGGCTGGAAGCTTCTGTAGATTGAGTTGTTTGTTCAACATCTCAACTTGAAGTTCAAGTTCAGTTGTTATCAGCAACTGTAGTTTGCTCAGGTTGTGTTACAGGCTGAGCCGGCTGTTCTGCAACTGGTGCAGTTTCATTTGGATTGGAGATATTTTGCTGACTCTCAGCAACTGCTCCTAAAGTTGTGGTTTCTTCCCCGTTCATAATTTTTATTTTATGAAATTAAAATATAGATGAATCTTGCTAGCCACGTTGTTCGTGGGGCTAAACCGTCCGTAACATTCCACTGCCTACCAACTCAGTGTACATCCGTAGCTAGCTAATCCATCCAACCACCATCACCATTATGCGTCCGCGCATTACTCATAGAAAGGTATCCAATAACCTTTCCTATATTTAGATTATAAAATTTTAGGTTTTTACTATAACTTTTTTAATTAAAAAGAAAAATCTGAGTTCTAGACCCAGATTTTCTTTCTATATTATTGTGGTAATATAAAGTCAAGTTGGCTATCGTCTATTTGTTTTGTAGGATAGCTTGAGTTGGTGTATGGTAGTTGGTCTGAACTAGCTTGTGCCTGTTGCATCATCATAGCTAACTCCTCATCAGATGGTTGTCAAGTGGTAGGTTGTGCCATCTGTTCTTGTTGAGGTTGAGATGCTTGCGCTTGTTGTTGTGCTTCCATTTCTTTTTGTTGTATATAATCTTTGATTTGGTAGGACTCGTCAATATATTGTTTCTGTTCATCTACGGTCATAGCCTTAAATCATTTTAAGCCTGCATAATCAGTAATACTCTCTAAGAAAGCTCTATTATCTATATCAGGCAATCAAGTGATTGGATTAGTTGCAAATGAAGCAGTGTTTTGCATTAATGTTAGAAGTCACTGTGTCTTTGAAGCTTTAGTTTCTTCCACTCAAATATCAGCAGAACAAACTATTTTCATTCTATGGTCTAATTCTGAAAGATTAATTACATATTCTTCATCTTCATTTTGTACATAAGCAACTTGAGCTCAACTCTGTTTAGAAAGTCAAAGCCAATGATAGAATAATTTAGAGTAGAATCTACCTATAGATTTAATCATAGGACTAAGTCTTGCTTTAGATGCAGCCACTCTCTGTTCTGCTCAATATCTACTACGTTCAACTTTTCATTCTCATCATAATACATAACTGTTCACTCAACATATTGTATATGCGTCAGCTTTAATATTCTCAAACTGATTCATAGCAAGAGATAGAATATTATAATCGGTAAAGTCTATCTTAGTAATGGCATTATTCATACCTGCGTATGAAGGATTAATAGAATAAACCTTACCTTCATCATATCAGATAGTTGTAGGAGCGTTACCTGTGGTAGGGTCAGTAATAGCTCATTGAACTGCTGCTAAAACTGGATTTAAATGTCTATAAACCGCATCAGCGATAGAGTTAAATAAAGCATTACATTGCTTCTGATGTCACATTACTTTCTTTCAAATTCAACTTGGAATACAACCTACTCCTTTTTCATAAGTTAATTCAATGAAAGGTCATTCTCTACTAGAAATGGCAAAGTCTTCTCAATACTTAAATGGGCTATCTCAGTTATAGACAAAGTATCCATTTACCATAACCATTAACTTATCTCAGATATATAAGTCTACTACCTCACAGTAGCTAGAAGAATCCAAAATATTAAATGTATCATCATAAATCATACCAGTAGGAGTTCCATCACCCAAGTATCCCAAATAGGTTTGTGAATATGCATCAATGTCGTATATCTTTGTAAAATCTGCTTTACTAAGTGGCATAGGCGCTTCTAAGATGGCTGTTCTTTTTTTCTCTAATTGTTTTTCCATTCAATCTTTCCCATCCCATATAGGATAAAATGCATCTTTAAGTCAATCAAAAGGGATAAATCTTCTTCTGAACTTTTCTGGGGCTTTATAGAAATCTGTAGCTCATACACTATAAAACATCTCAAAAGCAGATACAGGAAATAGCGCTGGGATAAATGTAGCAACGTTATCTCAATCCTCATTTTTCATTATACTCGTAGTATAACCTGGCATTCAATATGAAGCTCAAATTAAAGAAGCTTCGTTTCTAATGATTTCGTTAGTCTGCTCTGTTTCAGATATTTCAGTTCCCCATTGAAAGAATAGTTGAGTATCATCAACTATTTGTGGGTCAACTTCTTCCATAGGAAATACTTTAGGACGAAGGTCATTATCATATAATGAAGCCATAAAGGTATCGTGGATGGAAGTTATAAGAGGATAAATCTTAGCAGACTTATATTTCATATTATGTTTTTTGAGTCAATTCTCATATTCCTTAGAATAAAGTTTATCCATTTTTATAACTTCAAACCATTCAGGGAATATATTGTCTCTAAAATGAGTTAGTATCTTTTTTAGTTTATCGTAAATAGTACGTTCGGCATCAGTGGAATTGTCTTGGTAGATTTGAGCTTTCCTTTCTTTTTCTTGCTGCTCCACTTGTTTTGTAATTGTCTCTGCCATTAGTTTAAATTAGTATTATTAAAAATATCTGAAGCACTACGTAATTTTGTTTCAATTTTTACATCTCTCTTATCTTTAGAGAATCAACATATATTATCGATTTCTTTATAATATTTTAAGAGTTTTTCTTCATAACCCTTTTCTTGTGTGTCTTGTAAGCGTTTGATTTCTTGTACAAGTCATCTTAAATAAAGCTCTTGAGCAGACATTCACAGTTCTTCTTGAACAATTCTGTCTAGCATTTCTTTGGCCTTTTCATTCTCTGGAGCAATATGTTGTTCTATAACATCTCCTTCCATTTGATTTACATCTATCGACATAATTTATTGGCATAAAAATATAAAAGAAATAATAGGTACTTTCGTTATAAAAAATAATTTAAGACACATACAACTCTCAAGATGGAGAATACTCCATCTGAGATATATTGTATGTCTTATTTTATTTTTGTTATCGGTACTAACTAGCTTTCTGCTTCAATCGCCTTTGTAGCTTTCTGTTCAAGTTTACTTAATTGCTTTTTATCGCTAATACTTTGAGTTTTTGTAGTCTTAACTGTTCTGTTAATATCTTTACTTAAACTCAGGTCTATTTTAGGTTTAAATGATTGGAAGCTAAGTTTAGCTGTATTAGGAGAATATCATTTAACTCATAATTCTTTTATTAAACTTGCTCATTTTATTTGTATAGGAGCGAATTGTTTATAACTAGAACTTGTTCATCAATTTCATCTACTATAGTTACTTCATCAAACCTTTAATGCCGTTTCTTTAAAAGCAGAAGATAATGCTTTTCAGGCTTTACCAGAACCCGAATTAGCTGATTTTCAAGAAGAAACTAAACTCTCTAACGTAGAAATAGTCTCACCATCCCATTGATATATTATTCAATTCATATAATCAGCTATTACATCATAATCATCTCACATAGTTTCTCTAAGTTTCTCTGAATTTCTCTCTATAAAATCTTTATTATGGTGGAATAAAGCAGCCATAGCTTCAAGTTTTAACTCAGGTGAGAGTGAATCTGTATTATATACCCTTTGATAAATTGAATCTATCAATGAAGTTGTAACCAATCCAGATGGGTCGTCTTGCATAAACTGATTTGCAATAGAAGAAGATTCTGCAATAAATCTATCTATATTTCAGTCTTCTAAAGCCCTAGCCATAGAACCAAATTGAGTTAATATAGACTTATATGAATTCTTCATTGTAGTAATCTTTGTTCAATCTTCTTGTTCTTTAGTTTCAAAGAATTTGTCTAGCACGTCTCTATCTTCTGCATTAGTTGTTTCCTCTTTAATTATAGTTAACGCTGCTTGAATTGAAGCATCTTGGTCTAATACTTGAAGCTTATCAAATAATGTAACATCTTCTCAAGGCAATAGACTATTTCAAAGGTTTAGCAACATTTTATAATATCATTCACTAGCCTGTTCAAACTCAGTCTCTGTCCATTTTTTATCTCAAGTTCACTTCTTTCAAATGTTAAGGGCCTTAATAGCTTCATCTTCTGCGTTTTCTATTAAGTTTGTAGCATATCATTGTCATAGTAATTTAACATACAATTGATAATGTGGGTCATCAGTATGTTGGTTTAACCAATTCTTAGCATAGTTATATATTGTATCAGTTACATAAGTCTGATTATAATAATGCGCATTCAAATCTTGAAGTAATAATGTCCATCAAGTATCTATTTTATCTGGAGAAATAATATCTCATCTAGCATTCGTTTGATGTTTCATATGGTCTAACCAGAATTCCATTTCAGCATCAGCCTCATTTCCTTTATCCTTGCCATTCATATGTCCATACTTCTCAAAGTTCATTAATGATTTATTGAAACTAGAACTTCAAGGGCGATATTTTCAATTCTCCAATATCGTATTAAAGAATATCTCAGCTTGTTTTTCTGTAGCTGGAGTTACATATCATTTATCGTAGAACTCTTTTCAGGCTCAAGTATTCTGTATCACTTCAGATAAATCTTTCGCCGTATAATAACTAGGAGCGCTTCTAGTTAACGCCCTTGTAACATTCTTAGGTAGTGAGAATAATTGAGAAGAATTCACTACAGTCTTCCATAAATTACCCACATATGTCCATTTATCATCTCGTGCTACATCTCAATCAAACAACGCTTTCATAGTCTCCCAAGTTTCATTGTCATTCAAATTATAATTGAATTCTTTATCACTTCCACGTTGAGCTTCTCACATTAATATTCCTGGTATTCATCAAACCTCTCAAGTTATCTCAGTAGTGTAACCATAAGAGTTCATATCTTCATCCATCATATACCTGAGACTTCAGAATGAAAGTTTCCAGAACTCATTTTGAATATATGCCCAAGCTCATCCCCATCAATCTGTTAATAGGGCTCATACAGCTTTAGCTCACCAATTTCGCGGTTTCCATTGTCTTCAAGCGTTAGTTCATAATGCATTAAAGAAAGCTCATAAACCAAATGTATCTTTATAAACTGTTGGGTTTTCTAAATACCTAGATGCACTTTCTATTTGCTGAATAAATGGTCTAGCTGGTCAGAATGATTCTATTCACTGTCTCCACTGAGAAGTCATATTTAAATTCTCTGTTATATATCCAATATAATCTAAGACAGTATGCTCATCATCTTCTGGCCATCTACCATTGTCTTGAAATCTTGCTAATCTAAACGCCCACAATGTATCATTCATTAAAGCTGTTATAAAGTTTAAGAACTCTGGTTGTGTTGCCATATACCTAGCTAAAGCGTCTTTTCACTCTTCGGATAAATTACCACTCTTTACTATCTTCATTCAAGTCATTAAGAATTCTCAAGTCTGTTTGAATATATTTTGTCACCAAGCTCACCTAAAGTTAAATAACTGCATTAGTCATACCATAATGTTTCAGAATGTACTTCAGGCAATAGGTCTATCTATTCATCAGAATCCAAGTCATAATATGTTCCTAAAGTTTCTAGCTGAATAAACATTTATTCTATCCATAAGTCTGTCTTTTATCTCACGACTTACTGCTGGGTTGCTCATAAAATCATCAAAGGCTTGAGCTGAGGCAAACTGCATAAAGTCATTCTCCTTTATAGCTTTTACAAATGATAAGTTTTTAAAGTTTCTCGCAAACAAACCATCGATAATATTGTTTGCGTTATCTTTATATGGGTCGAATTGTCTTACTATTTGATTTGTAGCTCATATACTACTAGCTCAAAATTTATCTATTTTGCTATACATACTAAGATAGTCGTCTGTACTATCTATAGAAGTATTAGCATAAATTGTATTTACATCAGGTATTCAATATCTATTATAGAAACTATTTGGATTTAAATCATCTGGATTAACAGAGTATCTATTACTTAATGGCAATTCGTTATATGCTCAATCTAGAACAGAATATTTCATTCTGATATTATCTGCCGCAGAAAGACTTTCAGCTCAAAGCTTTCTCTCTAGTCCTGTCTGCTTTAAGAAATATGCTACTCATTGCTGTGGAATAGTGAGCAACTGTCAAGGATAGGACATTGCAATTCTTAATAAGGTATTTGAACCATTAGCAAATGATAATATCGTATTAGCTCGCCTTCACCATCAATCATTTGTCAATGTAAATCAAGTTAACCCCTGTAATATCTTCTTGAAATCCTCATCATTATACGCACTTCCAAATATAGTATTAAACTCCTCTCTACTAATTCAACTTAATTTAGTGACATAGTCCCTATATCAAGTTAACCATCAGGAAGTTCTATCTTCTGAAGTACGTACAAATTCTCTTACATAATATTTACTTCTTGGATTACCGAATTTAAAGAACTTAAATATTTGATTTTGTTCTATACCAGACAATATTCAGTAAATTCACTTAATGTCTTTTATATCATTTATAGCTTCTCATAGATGAAAGAATGCTCTGTTTATATCTTCCCTAGTCGTACATCATAAAGCTCAATCTGCGCTGCCTAAATGATGTTCAAGAGTTTTAAAATATCTTGCCATATTTTTAGCTAAGTCTTCAGCTCTAGTAGTGGGCTTAACAGCTATAATCTGTTGTAAAGACATAGAATAATATCTACTATAAGCTTCTTGAACTTTAGCCCATCTATCCATTATTTCTTGTGTTCCCCATCTTCACGCCATTACTCTACCTTTTAGTCATATCAAGTAATCTTTAATTCATCTTCCAATCTCTTCGTTCAATCAATAAGTAGCATCAGCTGCATCGCTTAACATATTTGTTAATGAGTATCTTCTAAGTTTTTGTCTTACATCCATTAGAATTGAAGACATAAGAGCTCTTTCTCATTCTGTAATTAATTGAACTCAATCCATCATAGCTTGTAGAGTTCAATTATAACTATTGATTATATTCTCTCTATATTGTTTGTTTTGTAGTTCTAGATTTCTTTCTTCTTTTTCTGTTAGCTTTTTAGTTGGGTCTGGTAAAGAAAGTCAAACTTTATCAGCCTCCTCTACGAAAATATTCTCTTCATTGAATATAGTTTCCTTCCAAAAATCAATAGACTCATCTCATAACTGTCTTAAACTCTTCTCGTCTCAGTTCTCCAATTGGATTATAATTCTATCCTGCAAAACATCCATATCTGGAATATCCAGATTTCTTATGTCTATTTGAGTTTGTTGATATTTTTGTTTTAATAATGTCTCAACTCTTTTCTTTACATTAGGCATTTCTATACCTCACTCTACTAATACTCATCAAGTTGGTAAGTCTCTTAAATACGTGTATGGAGTGAAAGCATTTATATATGTAGCTCTCATAAAATTAGTAATAGCTTTCTTGTCTTTAGATTTAGTAACTCATACTTTCTCAAATCTTTCAATAGCTTTTGTATCTTTAATCCATTTATCTACTAATCATTCTAACTCTCACTTAGTGATATATCCTTGTCAACCTTCTCTGAAAAAAGATTTAATGCTTCAGAAAATTCATTCTTTAATTTCTTTATCTATGTCAGATGTATTATCAAAGTTCTTTAATATTTTAACATCCTTTAAAGCGTTACCATATAAAGCTCTAGGCAATCAATTCTCAGCTATTCTAAAATTCTCAAAGAAGTTATACTTAGCCAACATAGGAGATTGTTTATACATTAAGTTTGTCACTATGTTTGCATTAGTATTTAATGCCTTAGCCGACTCTATATAAGATAATAATGCGTAAACTTGTTTATTAGATAAACTATTTATACCTTCTGTTCATAAAGCTTTTACTGACTCAAGTCATTTAATATTTCCTGGCAACGTTTGTAAATTACTTATTAATTCTTGCCTAGCATCAACTACCACATAATCTTCTCAAACCTTTTTAATAGTAGCTCAGCTATCAACCAATTTTTGCTTCCTAGCATTTATTTTTGCTTCTTTTATTTCGTCTTCTCATTTAAGTCATTTAGCGATATCTTTATCTATATCATTCTCTTTAGCTATTCTTTTTAATGACTTCTTATAATTATCTAATATTCTATTCTTTATTCATTTCATTTCTTCCATTGCCTTACTTGCGCTCATAGAATCTACATATATAGGCAAAGCATATTTACTACCTAATAATGATTGTCTATCTGCTGGAGTAAGCAACCTTCAATATTTAGATAATACTATTTCCTGCTCAAACATATCAAGAGCATAAGAAGTCTGAAGTTTTATCTGTTGTGCTTTTTGAAAAGTTAACGTCTTATCTTGGAATCATTGTCTAAATGCCTCAATATATCTATCTAATATATCTGATAATATTTTGTTTTCTTGCCCTGAAGGTATCATTCACTTCTTCGCTCAATCAATAGCGACTAAAGCTGAATATGTATCAGGTAAGAATACATTCTCCGTTTCTCTATATACTGCACGTTCTGCACTGTCTATGCTGTACTGCCTTCATTTATAAAGAGCGTCCTCATAATTAAATTTAATATCCTGAGGTAATAAATTATCTATTATAGAATGTATATTATCTGTAGTAAACGGAATATTGTTTTTATAAAATAACGATTGGATAAACGGAGTATTCAATAATTCTATAGTATTATTTCAATCAGCTCATCAAGTCAGATAAATATAGATAAAGTCTCTTACATTAGCTAATGGGAGAGAATATCAAGCATTTACTAAATTATTAGCAAACGCAACTGAGATTGTATTAAATAAGTCATCGTTAATAAGCTTACAAAACTCATTCAAATCTTTATCAGCTATCGTTTGATTAGGAAAGAACATATCCTTATATACCGTAGCAAATGTTCTATTTTGAAACATAGATTGAATGTCGGCCATTCTCATAGTTTCAGCGCTTCATCAACTAGACAACGAAATTAATTTTCATTTTGCCTGGAGATAATCTATCTCATTTTCTGCTGTTCTAAAATCTATATAAGCATCTCTAATCTCTGAAAGGTTATTAGAATTTTTTATCGCATCTTCACTTACAACTCCTCAAATACTTTTATTCACTTCTGAGGCTAATACATCATCTGACAAATCTGCTATTCTATCAATTTCATTCTGTACATTAATCATCTGCTTCTCGAATTTACCAGAGACTACCATAGATAATGAAATCCTTTCATCTACCATTTGCCACAAATTTCATCTGTCTGGCATATTCTGAATTACTTTCACAGGTATTCAAGTTTTTTCTGATATAACATTATTAATTCTATCTAATGTATTCTTATCAATAGTTGTAACAACTTTTCAATCTACTACCTTTTTTTCGATTATTCACAATAACTCTCAATAATATTTACGAGCTGCATCGTCTATGTCGTTATTATAATCTATTAACGCCTGCGCTTCATCTCACACTTCCTTTTCTCATTTTGATAATGGAGATAATTGACTTTCCTTTAAGACAATATATGCTGTATCGCCTTTAAGTCACACATTATTAATTACAACTCAATCATATTTGTCTCATCATTTTAACTGTTTATTTAATTCTTTGACATAGTTCGAAAAGTCATCTGCAGACATTTTCTTTCACTCATAGAAAATACTATTTATCGAATTCTTTTTGGCACTAACTTCAAATGGGTGCTTAATTACTAAATATGTTCATTCTTCTCAATCTACCTTTTCAGAAGAATAGGTTAAGCTTTCTGTAGTTCAATTTTTATTAGATTTATATACAACAAGAGGAGTTCAACCAGATGTAGAAACTACAGTATCTATTTCAGTTCATTCGCCAGTAGTTATCTCATACATTTCTTTTCTCATCCTTTCTGTTGGGATACTTTCTCAAAGAGATTTAATTGAAGCTGTTCAAGCTATTTCGTCAAACATATCGTCGTTCTCTGTCTTGAATATTAAACTCCTTCACTCCATATCAAATCTTCAAGACATTGCTCAACGAGGATATATTACTGTAATTTTATCTTCATCGCTTCGTCATTCAGTTTCATTCACTTTCTTTAATATATTGTCGAGCTCTTTATTATCTCTCCATCTCGAATCAGAAACTATTAAATATCAACCTTTGTATTTCTCTCTAAGAGTTCATATTAAATCTTCTGAGTCAGTTAAATCCTCTATTTCTGTACTAACAGTCATCTTATTTCTATTAGCACGCAAATCCATTAAATCAGCTTTAGCTCTAGTATTCTCATCTTGAATATATAGTCATTTCCTAAAGTTAAAGAATGCTTTAGGTCTGTCTGCTAATGTTTGTCAAGTAATTGTATCTAAAGCGATTTCCTCTGGCTTAGATATATTCGCATTTAATTTTGCTTTTTTATAAAGAGCTATAATCTTATTTGCTGCAGCTTTATTATTTCATAATAAATATTGAGTAGCGATGTTTAATACGGTTCCACTATCATATTCTCACCTCTCTAAAAGCTTTATAATATTTCTATCTCAAGTGGCAGTATAAATTAATTGAATAACATCAGTTGGTAACATCTTAACTCAAGCAATTTCAATTACGTCAGGTAATTCTCAATCTCAAATTGTTTGTGCAAAATTCCTTAATCAATTATAAAGCTCTTTTCAATTAGTTCAAGAAACATCTAATCAAAGTCTTTTTGCTCTATTATATAGTGAAGAAGCCATAACTACATTAGAGAATGTAGCTCATTGTTCTACGAACTGCATAGTTCTAATTAATGACCCAAGCTTCTCTATATCGTTATAATTTAATTTTTTTCTACTAGCTAGATAGTTTAATTTCTTCGCATAAGCATCTCTTAATAGTTCGGCATCATCTCAAAACATAAGTTGCTTTGTATTAGTGAATGCCTTAGAGAGCAATACACTTAAATCATCTATTTTTTCTATTTGGTCTAAAGTTAATGGTCAAGTATAATCTTTTAGATTCTTGGCTGTTCCTGAATCACGAAAGAATTTTATTATACTATCCTCAGTAGTTCAACCTGTTCAGTCTGCTCAAGCTGCAATTATTTCTCTAGCCATAACATATTGAATCCAAGTATTCATAGCATCTTCTCAGTCATTCTCTGCTATTTTTACAATAGTTTGCCATTCATTATCAATAGCAGAATATCAAGATGGAGCTTTTAGTTCATTTTTTATTATCTCAGCATTACTCCATTCTCACGTTACTTTATCTTTTTGCTGCCATCAATGTTTCTTTTCTTTAGCTTCTAATTTTCTTTTTTTCTTAGCCTCTTTTGCGGCAGTTCTATCTTTTGATTTTTGTACGTTATCTAAAGACTCTTTATAAAGTTTTTTATATTCCTTTATAAAATCTTCTTGAGTTATTTCTTTGTTAATATATTGCTTTTTTAAAACTTGTACCGCATAAGTTTGTCATAAATCTGTATATTGTTTGAGGCTATAGTTAGTAGCCATAAATGTATCTAATTTTTGTTTTATTTCTTTTACTATATCTGCAGGAGAACCTGATGTATCTCACCAAGCTCTTGCAATATCTTCATAGTCTACTGGGTTAGCATTTTTTACTTTGTTTAATAAAGTCATTCATTCTGCTAAACCTCCACCCATTTTAGTTATTTGTCTAGCTAATTCATCATATGCTTCAGCTCCAAATCTTCCTCACAATATCTGAGCCTGAACTATTCATCTAATCATAATATCTGCAGACTCAGCCTTTAATTCTAACTTGTGTGCATCCATTCAAGTTAAAGCATCCACTCATTCACCTGTTCTCCTTGAGCGCTCAAGCATACTATTTCTTAACCTAGATAATTCTGCTAATTCTTTTGCTAAGTCGTCATCTCATCAGATTATTCACGTAGCAATAATGTTAGCTAATTCATTACAGTCTATTTTTGCCATAGTATATAATTGCTAAAATAAATTAACATACGATTTCTTTTACTTTATTTACTACATTCCCGTATGCTCAAGAGTCTACTACTGCATCAACAGTAGCATCTTTAATTTTTTTATTTGGAGTGGTGATTTCTTTTAATTTACTTAAAGCCTCTCTTGCATCTTCAGCCTCAGATATTTGAATTCACAAAGAAAATAAATCTATATTCTCTGCTTTCATTCACAATTTCTCAAGTCATTTTGGAGTCAAATGCTTTTTTCAATTTTCATCTGCTACCGTAAAATATTCTCATTTTGCGTCGTCGGCCACATCAGAAAATCATTCAATCTTCTTTAAATTAGCTATATCGTCTGGACTAAATCATTGTTCAACTTTAGCAGCGATACCTCAATCTATCGTATTTAATTGTTTTTTAATGTTATCACTTCAAGGTTGCCATACAACAGTAGCATCTGTTCAACTCTTTAGTTTAATCTTAGATACATATGGACCGAACGAAACCTGTCAAGGTATCCTTCATAGATATTTTATAATATCTGCTGGGTTCGTCAAATCATTTTGAATCAATATATTCATCTTCCTAGCGATATCTGAATCCTGTCTATAAAACTCATTAATGTATTGTTGTAATAACTTCTTTGTTCGTTTAGACGCGTCTTCTTTTTTATCTGGTGGTAAGCTGTCATAAGCACGCTTAGCTACTTCTTGAATTTTACTAAAGTTATTACTTAGTTCTTTTAAGTCTCTAACGCTAATATTTGAATCAGCTTTCTGTAATAACCTAACTACATTATCTCTAGCTTCCTTAGAAGAACCCATATAATCTAATACATCCCATACTCATCAATTTCACATTGCACCTTTATTCGCTAATTTTCTAATTCACTGTACAATTTGAGCGTCTGTAAATAACGGTAATATGCCGTTAAATCATAATGTTCATAACGCAGACAATACAAACGATTGTGTTGAATATGCTTCAGTATCAAACGCACTCCATTGTGCGTCCATTGCCTGGTCTATAATAGATTGAGTTACGGTCCAATCCACTAATTCTCAAATTGCTTTTCGTGTTGGGCTAATTTTACTTGTAGCTTTAGATGCAGCCAATAATCAATCTATTCATTTAACCACACCTCAAGTTCAATACTTAACTGCTTGATTAAGCCTTTGAAACATAGACATTCATTCAGCGGCTTTAAGAGCTTGATAAGCTCTCCTAGTTTTTGTTAATGCTCATACAGCTCAAACTCATCAAGTCATCATTCATAATGCGATATCTGGTGCTAAGTTTCAAGCTATCTCTGGAACGTACTCCATTCACTTAAGCCAATATTTTTGTATCGTTCTTCCTGATGTAGATTTATCTGTTGTTATTAATCTTCACATAGTGAAGTCTTGGTCTAAGTATGCAGATGAACTTCGAGCTGAACTGTTTCAATTAATTTCATCTTCAAATTCTGTCCAGTTCCAAGGAGTTATAGCGTGATAAGCAAGAGTTCATAAGTCTCATACCAACATAAACGCCTGCTGTCACACTTCTCATAATCTATATCATATTCATTCTCATAGGTGCTGGGCTCACTCCCAAATATTTCACAATGTAGAACCTCTTCATCTTTCATATCTATATAAAGCTTCATTAGCCATTTGTTGGAATACATCAATAGTAGAGTCTCATTTCCACCATCAACTTTCTTCTCAACTTAATCTTTTTACTTCTCAAGATAATACATCTCATAAGCTTTGTCATCATTCAAATGAATCAAGAGTTTCAGATATTTGTCAATTCTCATCTATATTTTGTGCAGATTGCTTAAGGTAATTATTTATTCATTTAGCAAAAGCGACTTCCATTTGTCTAAATCTTTCTGCTGTATCTACAAGATAAGCTTCATCAGCCGTCCATTCTGTTCTAGGTTTAGAACGTATAATTTTTTCATAAGCATATACGCGTGAAGCTATCGGATATAATCTAGTTGCTTGGTCACGTGCAGCATCTCGTCCGCTAGACATAAAGTCTGCTTGTACTTCTCAGTTTTTTATGTATTGCTCAGAAATATCATTTACTCAATTTAATGCCTCGTTCATAAAAGCAGACACCCATTCACTTTGTGCTGAGGAAGATAAATCAATTACATCATCATCTTCTTGGTCAAGTCAATATGATTGATAAATTTGCTGTGTATTATTTTGATTTTCTCATTGTGCATTTACATATGTAAGCCACTCGTCTAATGTAGGTTCATATCTTCATTTTTTTGTATTATTCTGGGCGAGCCTATCTAATTGTTCCTGTGTGTATTGGTCTTCTCTTCTGTGTATTTTTCATAGGAATCAATCAGTATAATAATCATCGCTTCTTAATCTGAAAATATTTTTTGTATTCGTATAGAAATTTAATAAAGCTTGATTAGCTTCTTGCTGAGTAGTATTAGGGTTACTAACTATGTTATTATATTTTTGCCATTCGGATTGAAATAATTGGTCTTCTCAACCTCTGTCACCCAAATCAAGGAATAGCATATTATGGTTATCTGGATTATATCACAACGCCACGTGTTTCTCTACCTCTTGAGCTTCAGCATCTGCTTTATATGAGTCTATTGTTTTATTAACAAATTTACTAATATTATTTCCCCATCTATTTAAAGTATCTACCCAACTTTCACTTTCTTTCTCTTTCTCTTTTGCTATAGCATTATCTAAACCTCAAGAAAGTTCAGTTTCATTAGGGTTTAAAAATCATCATTGTGGAATATCTGGAGCATAATCTTGCGCATTTTCTCTATTAATTTGACTTGCTACGTCTGATAAACTTTTATTAGCAAAACTACTCGTAAGTGTATTATTACGAGCAGTAGTGTTTGTATTTGTATTTGTGCTATTTATAGCTCAAGTCTGTATTTGTTCATTTAGTGTTTGAGGTTTGGTTTGTTCTTCGTCTCAATTAAACCAATTACTTACAGTATTTTTTACTCAATGCCAAATGGTTTTTAAACTATCTAGTAACGCCATAAAAAATTAATTCCTGAAATAAATACTATGTCTATTCAACGTCGTAATTATCTTCCCTTTGTGCTTCAATTTTCTCCTTCTCATATTCTAATTCTTCTTGATTTTGTCTGAGAATTCTCCCATCGATTACTGGCACAAATGCAATTCAGGCTGCCTTGTCTAACAAAGCCTCTGTGTCTGATTTGGTAAGATTACAATGTTCCAAATAATAAACATAATATCATTCATTATCTCTCCCGAGTATTGTCAACAATTCTCAATCGTCATCTCTAATTAAAGCATATTTTTTTGTTAATGCTTTTAAGATTTCTTGTTTTTTTTCTATTAACATTTTCCTATATATAGATTATAAAATTTAAGGATTTTTTTATAACTTTTAGAATAATCAATTTTTTAGATTATTTAAGAAGTCTTCAGTTGTGTCTTCTTGCTTTTGGTATCTTTCTGCCCAAAATTCCTCAGCTAATTGTTGATTTGATTTTTGAGGCCCCATTTTTAATACATCTTTAGTAGCAAGCTGGTCGTGAAACCAAGCGAAATATAGAACAAGCATCATACCAGATACCTGGTCGTCGTGAAGTTTTTTCTCTCACCTAGCTGATGCTTTCCATTTCTTGAAGTGAGAAAGCTCCTCTACAAGTCATCATTCTCCATAACAGTTTGGGTCAATGTAGATTAGGTTAGAATCAAAGAAACTACTCTTAATCATTTCGATACACCATTGCTTACCTACATTATGTCTAGCTCAAGGCTGATATGTAATATTACCTGTCCATTTAATAAGCATATCAACAGGCATTCAAAGCATTCATAACTCTCTAGCAGCCGCCCATCATCTCGAAGCATCAAGGACTAAATAAACAGGTTTTGTCGTGTTCTTTAAGTCCTGAATTACTTGTTTCATTTTAGCGAACCTTTCATTACTTTCTTTTGCTAGGTTATATGTTTCTTTGATGTAGTATTTTCAATCCTTAGCTCATAAAATACAAAGTCAAGGGTTATCGTAAGTATCGGCTTCATCATATCAAACAACCCGATAGTTACAGTCATTTGGACATTTAAGCTGCACTCAGTCGATATTAAATACAGTTTGGTCAGTTGAGTATTCTCAGTAATATTCAGCAAGCATATAATCATATCATCTTGCATTTAATACTCTAGTAACCTGAGCTTGCTTTTGTTCTTCAGTTAGGAATTCAACATCATCCATAGTAAAATGCAAAGCAACCTCTGGACGACGCTGAATAAACTCAGCTCTCATCTTTTCAAAGTCTCAATTTTTTATTTTCCTTATATAATCTTTTCTACTCTTACAAATATCTAATCAATATTTAATCCATATATCGTGGATTAATACATCTATAGGTTCATAATCTCTTTGTGTTTTATATGCATTAAGCCATCATTGGTAGAAATGTCAAGCTTGTGTATTAGGTCAAATCGTAGAAATTAGAGTAACTAATGAATCAGCTGTAGACATAGCTGTACCAACATAATCCCAATCTAAATAATCAGCTTCATCTCACACAAACTTTCTTGTTCTCCTAGACCTGGTAGGGTCATTCTGATTAGTTGTAACATATTCTAGCTTTCTCTGTTTATCTCAATCTAATATATAGAGTCAAGTATTATCAGGTAATTTATTACAGAAACTAGGTAAATCAATAAGATTATTAAGCATTTGCTGTGAATATACCATATATGGAGCATTCTGCTTTTGAGAAAGTCCCATATAAAGTACAGAGAATTCCTGGATTTTTTCGTTAGAATCTGTTATCTCTTTAAGTAGATATCAAGCACTATCCCCATTAATATATAGAGATTTACCTCATCATCTAGGTCAAATTACATAAGTTACTCATCAACTAAGTAACCAAACCATCATCTGCCAATGCTGTAAACAAAATCCATTAAATGTTCTTCAGGTATCCGCAAGCATAGCTTCAAATAATTTTGGCTTATAAATACCAAATAAATTTGTTCTATATTTTTGTCACTGAACTTCATAGTCTATTGAAAAATCTTCTCAGATATCCCAATCGATATATTCCATTCTTTGTAAGTCTTTCTTATTCCTTCATTTAGGAATTTGAATCGGAGTAACCCTAAATTGTCAGAGAATTATGTCTTTCATCATACAGAGAGCTAATATATTCCTCGTGCTATTTAAAGCTGACGAATCTTCCACTTCCCTTCTATAAAAAACTCAATCCTTTCAAAGATGGTACGAATCCATAAATTTAGATAATATGAATTCCATTCTTGTATTCACATTACCCTTTGTAATAAAGGTAAGGAAGTTAGTGTCTCTGTCTTCCACGTTTAATTTAGTAGTTCATAGCGGAAGATTTATAGGAATATCTAAGTCTGGCGGACGTTTTATGGTAACTGTAACCATAAGATTCTTATGTCTTTCTCGCCATTCTTCAGCCTCCTTTGCATCAAGGCAGTATTTTAAATTTACCCTCTCTCCGTTATAAAATAATCAACGAGAGTTGTCAAAGTCTTTGTATAAAAATCAATACATACTATATTAGGTTATTTTCTAAATTTATCTCACATAGGAACTACATAATAGAAGTAGTGTCAATAATCTTTAATTCAGTCCTTTTCATATATCTTACAAGCAGGGACTCTAATTAAATAAGCATTCATTAATGTGTATATACGACATTTGTCTTTTTCTTTTTTATAATTCAGTCTTTGCTGGCGAATTGTTTCTATTGTGTCTGGGGTAAGCCATTTTAAATTATTCTCTAAAGCTATTTTAAACATATGTCCCATAGATGTAACTATAACGTCTCAAAATATCCAGCTTATATGTCAGAGATAAACCTCCTCTGGCATATATGTTCAAGTCTGTAATGCTTGTGTGATTTCACATATCTGATGTTTAGGATATCAAGTTTCCTCGGCTATCTCTAATATTTTTCAAGTCATACTCCACATAGGGCGAGCTGTAACCTTCTGTTTATCTGCCATCTTAAAGCTTCATAGAGGTATTTCATTTAAGCGCGGGTATATTAGCTTATAAATATCTCATTGTATAGAAGACTGGGTTTCAATCAATTTCTTCATATTAGAATAATTTTCAGCTATTCTTACTGGAAGTTTGTAAGCACAAACTCGCTTCCTATTTAAATTAGCTAATGGAGAGGCTCGCCAAGAATAGCGATAGCGTCATTCCCAATCTGTATCTTCTTCTCTAAACTTCTCTATGTAATATTCATCTATTGTCTGCTCTTTTTCTCATTTATATTCTATTTCACTTAATATTTCTTCACTTATTTTATCTCTCTCAGCCTTAATTTTAGCATAATCTTTTACATATAATTGATGCTTTTTCTTTTTGTTGTGGGCGCGCCACCAACCTTGATACCATTTATAATATTCTTCTGGAGAGAGCTTAGCTTTCATCTCTTCCCTTAACTGCATTTCTTTCTGCTTCTTAGGATTTTTCTTCTCTTTTTTTACACGCTCTTTGCGTTGTTTAAGCTGAGATGGGTTCTCTATAATTTCTCATTGTTTGAGCGCATCGAATAAAGACATAGAAAGATAATAGGAATAAATATATGTATCTATTAATAGATTATATTTTTTCTAAGGTGAAATAAAAATTTTCATTTGACATTTTTTAAAAATATACTTCAGACCTGACCTAAAAAAAAGTTATAAAAATTTGACATTTTTATATAATCTAAAAGTACAGGGGAAATTTTCTCTTGATTTTTTTTCTCTCTACCCTAAATAGGATAGTGTAGAAAATCAAAAAGCCTAACATCGTATTACACGTATTACACAGAGTTCGGACACCTCTTATAATACGTAGTGGAGAATTTTGTGTAATGTGCCCGACGACTTTGTTGGGCTTTTTGTTTACCTACCTTTTATTCTTTATTATTATTCAAATGTTTAAAGACGAAATTACTATTGATGACATTATCGAGTTCATCATCAAAAACTGTGACGACAGAGAGTTAATGGACAAGATTAACAAAACATCTTTTCCATTCACTACAAAGTACCTAAACAGCAATAACTGGAAGACAACGCCAGATACAACGACAACAATTACTATACCTCCATATGGTAATTGAACATATACATTGTGTGGTAAAGAAAAATAATATCACTATTTTACCCCATTACCACCAAACAAAATGCCAAATATATATTTAGAAATGATGAGGAGCCAGTACCCTAACTTTAAAGACTGTACTATCCAATTATTTGATGATACTAAACAGGGGAGGGACTTGGCCAGAAAAATAGACCAAAATAAATTTTCTAAAGATGATTTAGAAAAGGGGCTGGATGCTTATAATAAAAAATGAGCAGGTATATTTTTCTCAATTAATTCAATGAAGCCTTGAGAGAGAGATAAATCAAGCGTTACAAGAGTTAATGCTCGAGCCTGTGAAGTAGATAATTTAAGTAAAGAAGACCAATTAAAATTGATTTCAGTAGCTCCAATAGTTCCAAGCCTTATAATAGAAAGTAATAAAAGTTTTCATATGTATTGGTTCGCTAAAGATGGAACAATAGATAACTGGACTAAAATATGCTGGTGACTTAGGAATTTCTTTGGAGGAGACCCAGCTATTGCTAGTGACATAAGTAGAGTATTGCGTGTTCCAGGATACAATCATATGAAAGATTTTAATAAACCATTTATGTGTAGTATTGTAGACTGAAACTGAAATTACTATACAGAAGAAGAAATGTTAAAAGCATACCCAGACACAGAAACATTAGCAGAGAAGGAAGCTAAAGCTATAAAAAAAGAGCAACAATTAAAACAAGCTATTTGAAATGATGATGCTTGGGATAGAATTAGGGCTATGGACTCTAAAGCTATGTTAGAGAAAATTAGCGGAACTAATCTAGTATGATGAGATATCATATCATTTAAGCATAATTCGAATTGAACAGAGCAGATATTCTGTAATTGAAAATCTACAGGGTGCCGAATAGATAAAATGTGAAAGATTTGAAGCACAGATAAAGGTGGACCTAACTGGACTAATTGGATAGCTTGGTATGGTTGAGTTGATTGGAAAGAAATTTACAGATGGATTAAAGATGAATTTCCATTTGTATTACCAGAGAAAAAAGAAACTACAGAAGTGAAAAGTATAGACGATATATTGTCTGCTATTGATACAGATATAAATACAGAGCTACATACATATTACTATCCTAAATGATTTGAGAAGTTTAATAGTTTCCTTTCGGGAGAATTAGTAACTATAGTAGCTCCATCAAATAGCTGAAAGACAACATTTGCAATGGATATTATAAAAAGGAATACAGCAGAATGAAGAAAATGCTTTTATATAAACTGAGAGTTTAGAATTGAAACTGTATGGGTAAATAGATGGTTATGGAAACATTGAAAAACAAAAGAAGCCCTTTGAGATAAGAACCCCCTCTCTCCAGATGAAAGAAAAGATATGGAGAAATATGTAGCTGATAGTTTATGACAATTCTGATATGATTGTTCTCCTATGGGATATAAACTAGATGAACTTGTAGAGTTAATAACAGAGAAAACAAAAGAGTGATATGAATTATTTGTAATCGATTCGCTTTCAAAGATACAATGAAACCTAACAAGCGAAGCCAGAAGCCATCAAAACCAAACAATGGAAACCTTCCTAGCTTTAGTGCAAAAGCTTAATATCGCTGTAATATTATTACATCATACAAATAAGTTTGGTAAGTTCGAAGGTAGCCAAAAGATATTCGACTTCTCTAATGTATTTATAACGATGGCGAAGAATGAAGATGACTTTACACATATACCTTCAAGGATATTCAAGCTTGAAAAAGATAAATATGTAAATGATGTAGAACTTGAGATGTACTACGATATAAAAACAGGAACATACACAGAAAGTTTAACAGAGATTACAAATTTAAAAAAAGAAAATTTTAACTCTTAACCATATTAGGGAATGAATGAATATAGTGAAGATTTCAAGGGGGTACGATTCCCTAGAAATTTATGGCTAGATAGAAGTATAAGCTTCGTAGAAAAGAGTATCCTTGTTGTGGTGAAAAATCTTGACAAGAGCGATGACCATTGTCGGGCAACAAATAATTACTTGGCAGATTTTTTACAATGTAGCGTACCTACTATAACAAGAGCTATCGCCCATTTAAAAGAACTAGGTTATGTAGAGGAGACCGAAGAATGAAAGGTCGGTGTATGTAGAAGACTTAGATTAAAAATTGATATAGAGGGATACCCTAATCAAAATGATTATACCCCTAATCAAAATGATTATACCCCTAATCAAAATGATGAGGGGGTATCATCAAAATGATTAGACCCCCTAATCAAAATGATTAGGGACCCTAATCAAAATGATGAGGGACCCTCATCAAAATGATTACCTAATAATATATATAATAATATAAATAATAATATATATAATAATATAGGCGAAAATAAAAATTTTAGCAACGCTGACGCGTCGCCTATACCTACTGGGTGTGATGTTGAGACTGGACTAATTGATGTAGATGAGAAGAAGACGAAACGCAAAACCAAGAAGCAGCAAAGATATGATGAAGTTTTGAGTAGTACAGAATTTAATGACCTGCTCCACAATGGCATAACAGAAGAAAGGGACATTAAAGAGATTGATACTCTGTGGAGCGAATTTGTCGACCTTAGATGTAGTAAGGATTATAAAGCGTTTACAGACTGAGCAGTAAAGAGGAACCTTAAAATACTAAACTGAACTAGCATAGAAGAAAGAAAGGCTATTCTAGAGAAATCTGTAGCAAAATGATGGACCTGACTATTTCCATTAAACGATTACGATAAGCAACGCATAAAAGAAAAATCAATTAGTACAGAATGAAGTGACGAATGGCTGGTAAAACAAATTTACGACACTAGCTGTAAAGAAAGAGAAGACGAAATACCTAACTGAACTACTCATAATCTTATTATGGATTTATGTAATAAATATTGAGAAGATAAAATAAGGGCATTATATTATGAAAAGGTTAAGCCACAAGTAGATAGTAAATATAGTATAAAGAGAGATTGGATAAAGTAGCCCTTCTAAGAAAGGGTATATAACTTCTTAGAAAGAGACATACATTATTTGTGTGTCTCTTTTTTAAATTGAAGGGCAAATTATTATGTATACTTTTAAAATTATGTCAACTATAAAAGAGTGCTTAATAATTATGAGAATAACACCTACGAAGAAATCCTCCTTCTTACCTATGGTTTATCTGTATAGTATTGATATTTTATATAGAATAAAAAATTCACTACTTTAGTGAACTTTAAAAATTCTCTCATTTTGAGATGTGTGAACCTTTATTTTAGGTTCTCCATTAAGGAGAAGTGAACCTTTATTTTA
>RHMF01000242.1_pt1 | contig 22702 bp, 43 predicted proteins | sample 5365151 | NCBI WGS metagenome assembly RHMF01 (sample SAMN10266501, study PRJNA497801) | feces metagenome | isolation source: feces | host: Bos taurus | place: China: Prairie of Fairy Mountain | collected 2017-08-14 | reverse complement strand
GCATTACACGACGTAGTAATCGAAAGCACAAAGACAGACGAAGGAAAAAACGCATAATACCTGACGTAATAGAAGGAGAAGAAAGCGAGCCTATAGACTTTACTTTTTTCTATTTCGTTGGGAAAACTAAACTAAACCTATCTTTTAAAGAAACTGGAAGACTAACATATAGGCTATTTAGTAAACTATATCAACATTATAAAAATAACTTTGATTTAGAATTACAAATGAAAAATAAAAATGTAACTTATAACGAGTTATATAGAAGACAGCAACAAGAAGAAGAATGGTTTTAAACAGAAAGGACGGTGAAATATGGCTAGCTTTGGAGGATCAATAAAATTAACAGGTGCAGACGAGTATAAAAATGCATTAAAACAAATTACGCAAAGTTTACGAGAAACTGGATCAGAATTAACAGCAGTAGCTAGTAGATATGATAAAAACGATAGTTCTTTATCTACATTAAAAGCTAAAACTACTGAAATGACGGCTATTTTAGGTAAACAAAATCAGGCATATAACACTTTAAAGAGTGCGTATGACAGTTTTAGTGCAAAAGTAAGCCAACAGGCACAAGCACACGAAAAATTAGTACAAGAATACGAAAAAGAAAAACAACAATTAGAAAATATTCGTAAAACTTCAGGGGAAACAAGTCAAGCCTTCCAAAATCAACAGGCTAAAGTAAATGATCTAGCTAGTGCGGTAGCTAAAAGTTCTCAAAATATGAATGATAATCAAACCGCATTAAGCAAAATGAAGACACAATTAAACCAAGCAGAAGCAACAGTAAATAAAACAACTAAAGAAATAGACGAATTAGGTAACGTAACCGAAGAAAGCGGAGAAAAAGCTAAAAAAGGTGGCGAAGGATATACAGTATTTAAGAATATCCTAGCTAATTTAGGCACACAAGCTATTACAAGTTGTATAAGTGGTTTAAAAAGTCTAGGTGGAGCATTTATAAACGTAGGTAAACAAGCATTAGCAAGCTATGGAGAATACGAACAGTTAAAAGGCGGAATAGAAACGCTATTTAAAGATAGTGCGGATACAATACTAGAATACTCACAAAATGCTTATATGACGGCTGGACTAAGTGCTAATCAATATATGGAGACAGCCACTTCATTTAGTGCATCATTATTACAAAGTCTAGGCGGAGATACAGAAAAAGTAGCCGAAGTAACAGATATGGCTATTACTGATATGTCAGATAACGCTAATAAAATGGGTACAAGTATGGAAAGTATCACTATGGCTTATCAGGGCTTCGCTAAAGGGCAATATCAACTTTTAGATAATCTAAAATTAGGTTATGGAGGGACTAAAGGAGAAATGGAGCGACTATTAAAAGACGCTCAAAAAATATCAGGCGTAAAATACGATATAAATAACCTAAACGACGTATACCAAGCTATCCACGTAGTACAAACAGAACTAGGAATAACAGGTACTACAGCAAAAGAGGCAGGACAAACTATACAGGGATCATTTAGTGCTATGAAATCAGCGTGGGCTAACTTACTTACTGGACTAGGTGACGGATCAGCAAATATAGAAGACTTAGTACGTAATTTAATGCTTACTATAGTAGGTGACGGAAAAGATAACTTAGGTTTACTAGGAAACGTAATGCCAGCCGTACAAAGAATATCAGAAGGGATAATGAATGCACTACCTCAGATACTAAGTGGAATTTTATCTATGCTACCTCAGGTACTAGATGCAGGAGTTTCTATACTAAATGGTTTAATTCAGGGTATCCAACAGAATATGGGTACTATCGTATCTACGGCTATGCAAATAATAAAAACTTTAATTACTACGCTTATTTCGAATTTGCCTACCATTTTAAAAATGGGAATTGAAATGATAGTATCATTAGTGCAGGGGATAGCTCAGGAACTACCTAGCCTTATTCCTCAAATGATAACGGCAGTTTTAGAAATGGTGGAAACGCTTTTAGATAATATTGACTTAATTATTGACGCTGGAATTTCTCTTATTATGGGACTTGCGGACGGGCTAATCGAGGCTTTGCCTATATTAATTGATAAAATTCCAGTCATTATTGACAAATTAATAGATGCCCTAGTTTCTAATTTGCCTAAGCTGGTGGAGGCAGGAATAACCCTTACTGTAAAACTTAGCGAAGGGCTAATTAAGGCTATTCCTCAGCTTATTTCAAAAATACCACATATTATTAGTTCTTTATTAAATGGAATTAAAGAATATTACGGAAAAATGCTAGGTATCGGTGGAGAATTACTAGGAAAAGTAAAAGACGGTATCGTAGCAGGAATAGGAAGCCTATTAGACGTAGGTAAAAATATCGTACAGGGGCTATGGAATGGTATTAATAACGCTAAAGACTGGGTATTAGGTAAAATAAAAGGCTTTGGTAAGGCAATATTAGACGGAATTAAAGGAATATTCGGTATTCATTCACCTTCTACAGTATTTAGAGATCAAGTAGGGAAGAATTTAGCTTTAGGTATTGGTGAAGGTTTCGAAGACGAAATGAAAGAAGTAACTAGCGATATGCAAAACGCTATACCTAGTAGCTTTGATACTTCTATTAACGCAGGAGTTAATACAAGTGGAACAGATGCAAATTATTTTAGTATGGTAGAAGCATTTAAAGAAGCATTAAGCGAAATGAAAATAGAATTAGACGACGAAGTAGCAGGAAAGTTTGTAAAGAATACTGTTACTAACGCAATTTATAATTATTAGGAGGTGGTAATATGAGAAATTATATAATTTTAAATGGAGTAAATTCTAATACACTTACAGGGTTATTAATATCTAAGTTACCACCTATCACTAAACCTAAACAAAGAACGCAAATAGAAGAAATAGACGGTAGAGACGGAGATATAGTAACTACATTAGGTTACGGAGCTTATGACAAAGTAATAGATATAGGACTATATGGAGACTTTGATATAGAAGAAGTAATGAGTTACTTTAATAGCAAAGGAACTGTAACCTTTTCTAACGAAGAAGAAATGTATTATAACTATCAAATAGTAGAGCAAATAGACTTTGATAGACTAATTAGATTTAAAACAGCTAAAGTAAGAATGCACGTGCAACCTTTTAAATATTCCGCAGTAGAAGGAACTAGAACATTTAATATTACAACACAAGAACAAATAACAATAATTAATAATGGTAATTATGTATCTAAGCCAGTAATAACTATAACTGGATCAGGAACGATTAATTTAAGCGTTAATGGATACGAAGTATTAGTACTAGAATTAGGAGAAGATACAACTTCAATTACAATAGATACGGCTAATATGGAAGCATATAATCAAAATACAGGACAACTTATGAATAGAAGTGTAACAGGAGACTACGATAATTTATATTTAAACGCAGGTGATAATACTATTTCGTGGACTGGAACTATAACACAAATACAAATTACAAACTATTCTAGGTGGTTATAAAGGAGGTAATAAAATGAATAATAATAACTTATTTATGGTACGAGGGGATACGTTTCGTTTTAGTGTAGAAATAGAAGGACTACAAACAGACTTAACAAGTGCGTACTTTTCGTGCAAAAAAAATTATGAAGACTTAGACTATATATTCCAAAAGTCAATAGGAAACGGAATAACAAAAAAACAAACTACAGAAAAAAGTATTATATATGAAATAGTAGTAGCTCCAGAAGATACAGAAGACGTAGAATGCGGTAATTATTTCTATGATTTACAAATAGCAGTAGGAACAGACGTATTTACACCACTAAACGCAATATTAAAAATAGAAAATGACGTAACTAGACCTATTATAGTTTCGGCATAGGAAGGAGGCGTAAAATGGCAAATTGTAATTATAAAGTTAATTTAACTGATATACAAAACAAATATAAGTTTAAAATATTTAATACTGGAAGTTATAACGATAGTGACCTAAGAAAAATGATAGAGAGCGTATTCTATGCACTACCTAGAACAACAGGAACAGGTACAAGCGTAACGCTAAACGATACAGCTTTTAGTTATATGAAGAATGAATTAAATGCTACTGATACAAGCCAAATACAATATAATAACAAAAATATATTAAATTATACACTTGCTTCTTTAAAAAGTGGGAATACAAGTGGAACTTGGAGTGATAATAAATATACATATAATGGTATAACATTTACAATAAATGAAGATTTAACTATAAAAGTAAATGGAACTGCAACAGACAACATAGATTTTGATGTTAATATAGGAATACAATTAGAAATTGGAACTTATAAAATAGTTGGAACACCAAACACAGGTGGAAGTAATACTTATAAAATACAAGTAATAGGGGCAGGAACAACACAAAATGAAACAGGTAATGGGGTAACATTTACTACAACACAAGTATATACAAGTGCTAAATTAGTTATCAAAATATATAGTGGAGTTCAAATAACTGATAAAATATATAAACCTATGATAACAACTGATACAAGTTTGACTTATAATGATTATTCTTATCCAACTGCAGGTAATGGTAGTCCTAGTCCTGATTATCCACAAACAATACATACTATAACAGGGAATAATAAAATAAAATCTTCTAATAGTGATAATTCATTAAGTAATAGTGTTTTACTAACATTAGGAGATACTGAAATATGTAAAATAGGAACTTATGAAGATAAAATATTTAAAGCAATAAAAGGTAATGAAATATATGATAGTTTAACTACTGAAGAACAAGCCACTTTAGATTATGGTAAATGGTATTTAAGAAAAGCAATAGATAAAATAGTATTAAATGGAACTGAAAGTTGGAGAACACAAACAACAAATCAAAGCGGAGATTATAGATTTGCAACTGATACATATAATAATACAATTAGAAAAACATTAAGTAATACTGATATGCCTTTAATATATTGTGATATGTTTAAACCTGATACACCTGCTAATAACTGGTCTAGAGTAGAGTGTGTATCTATATCAACAAGTGGAGACATTTTAATATATTATGATTTAACAAAAGGATATGATGCAACACAATTTACTACTTGGATAACAAGCAATAATGTAATAGCTTATATTCCTTATGCAACACCAACAAATGAAAAGTTTAATGATACAATTCAAGAACAATTAGAAGATATATATAATAATATGCTTTCTTATGAAGGGCAAACTAACATATCACAAGAAAATGCAGATTTACCATTTAATATCGAAGCAACAGCAATAAAAGACTTAAATAGTTTATAGGAGGTAAAATATGATTAAATTATTTGAAGCTACTGACAAGTTATATACTTCAAATGGTGATAAGATTATTCTACCTTTAAAAGCAAAAGTACATAAACAAGATAACGGAGACTTCTACTTAAACCTAGAAGCTCCGCTTTCTTATATTGACTACTTAGTACCTAATAATATCATAGTAGCTAATACACCACAGGGAGAACAACCTTTTAGAATAACTAACGTAGAAGATACTAGAAGTAGAATAAAAGTAAAAGCATATCACGTATTTTATGACAGTAAGAATTATTTAATTCAAGATAGTTACGTAGTAGATAAGAACTGTAATGATGCATTAGACCATTTAAACAATGCTACAGATACTTTAAGCCCTTTTACTACTATTTCTGATATAACTAAGATAGCAAGTTATAGATGCATAAGAAAAAGCCTATACGAAGCTATACAAGTGCTATTAGAACGTTACGGAGGGCATTTATACCGTGATAACTGGACTATAGGAATAAAAGCCAATTTAGGACAGGATAACGGAGTAACTATTAGATATGGTAAGAACTTAAAAGATATTAAAGCTACTTATGACTGGGCTAACGTTTGTACTAAACTTTTACCAGTAGGAAAAGACGGCTTATTATTAAACGCTACTGATCCGTACGCTTCAGTTTATTTACTTAGTCAAGTACAATACGAAATACCTTATACTAAATCAGTTAATTTCGACCAAAGTAATATATCAGAAGACGACTACAAAGACGAAGAAACTGGAGAAGTAGATATACAAGCATATACGCAGGCTTTAGTAAATGATCTAGCCGAGCAGGGACAAAATTACGTAGAAACTAATTCTTTACCAGTAGTAAATTACACATTATCAGCTAACGTAGAGAAAGTTAGTGATATAGGAGATACAATACAAGTAGTAGACGAAAAACTAGGTATTAATTTATTAACAAATATTATTAGTTACGAATACGACTGTATTTTAGAGAAATATACTCAAATAGAGTTCGGTAACTTTACTCCTACACTATCAGGACTATTAGGCAATATTACCGACCAAACACAGCAACAGATAGACGAAAGTACGGCTACCTTACAAATAACACTAGGGCAAGAGTTACAAGATGCTACAGGGCAAATATGGAACGCTTTAGGCAACTCCTACGTTATATATGAAGGTGATAAGATATTAGTAGTAGATGCATTACCTAAAGAAACGGCTACAAACGTTATTATGATTAATAATGGTGGTATAGGCTTTAGCCAAAATGGAATAAACGGAACGTTTGCTAGTGCTTGGACTATAGATAACGTATTAAATATGCAAAATATCAATGTTATTAATTTAGTAGCAGATATGATTAAAGGTGGTACATTAAAATTAGGAAGTAACCTTAACCAAAACGGACAAATAGAAGTATACGACGAAAGTAATACATTAATAGCAGAGTTAAATAAAAATGGTTTAAAAATGTACGGAGTAGACGGATCATATATACTTATGAATAATACAGTTGGTTTCTCAGGATACGATAGACTAGGAAATCAAATATACTGGGTTAGTAAAGACGAATTTCACCAAAAGAAAAGCGTAGTAGAAGAAGAAATAACATTATGTAATAAGGTTAGATTTATACCTATTACAATAACAGATAGTAACGATAACGTAGTAAATGACGGAATAGGGTTAGTATCAGTAGCAGGAGGTGAGAGTTAATGGCTAGTGCATCAAAAACAAGAACTTTATATAGTGGTAATGGGTATCCATATAATTTAACTTCTTCTTTTACTGAAAATTCAACAAATACAACTAATAATACTTCTAATATTACGTGTACGGCACAATTTACGTCATTAGATGCTTACTGGCAAACTCAATATCCTTCTACACTTACTATTTACTGGCACGATAATAGGGAAAATTACGATAGATATGTAGCTTCTGTATCTTTTAAAGGTATTAATTCAGGGCAAACAATTACAGCTAGCGGTACTATTAACGTTACACATAATGACGACGGTACTTTATCAGGATATGCTTATGCTTGGTATGATAAAGGAAGCACTACTACAGCGTGGGCTTGTAATAGCGGTGGAGTTACTACAGACTGGACGGCACTTACTACAATAGCAAGAGCCAGCGTACCTACATTAGATAAAACTACTTTTAATATTGGAGATACAATAACAATATACACAAATAGAAAAAGTACAGCATTTACTCATACAGTAACGCTATACTTTGGTACTTATTCTTATCAAATTGCTACAGGAGTAACGGATAGCGTAACATTTAATACTTCTACAGTAGCTAATAATATGTATCAACAAATACCAAACGCTTCGGAAGGAATAGGTAACGTAACTATAGAAACCTATAACGGTGGAACTTCTATAGGAAATAAAAACGTATTATTTACGGCTAAAGTAACTAATTCAAGCCCTACATTTAATCAGGCTTATTTAGATACAAACGCAACTACAGTAGCAATTACTAATAATAATCAACAAATTATAAGAAATAACAGTACGCTACAAGTAAATATAACTAATGCAAGTGCTAAAAACTATGCTACTTTAAGTGGTGCATCAGTAAATATTAACGGTACTATTTATAATGCTAGCTTTAGCGGATCAAGTGCAACTTTTAATATAGGAACGCTTAATATAGCATCTAATACAACGGCAATAGTAACAGTTACAGATAGTAGAGGTATTAGTACTAGCCATAATTTAAGTTTAATTATTTTAGACTGGCAATTACCTACTGGAATTATTTCTTTACAAAGAGAAAATAACTACTATTCAGAGACTAATATAAACGTAAACGCTGATTATTCTAGTTTAGATAATAAAAACACTATAACTATTAAAGTTAGAGAAAAACAGACAACTAGTAGTACTTGGAGTGCTTATACGATGCTACAAGACGAAGTAACTACGCAATTAACATTAGACAATGACTATGCGTGGGACGTACAAGTATTAATACAAGATGCAATAGGAAGTACTACCTATAACTTAACACTAGATAGAGGTATACCTATCATATATTACGATAGATTAAAGCGTAGTATGGGTATTAATTGCTTTCCAGCAGATGCAGAAAGCCTAGAAGTAAGCGGAGAAAATATAATGAATAGGATAGAGGGCTTCGGTGAAGTTTGTATGTCAGCACCTACTAACGACTGGAATACAGCTTGCGGAACTAGATCAGGCTTTTATATGGGAGCAGATATGAGTAATAGCCCTAGTGGTAGTACAGTAGCTAACTGGTGGTGGGTAATACACCTAGCACACAATGATAAATATCAAAGACAAGTAGCGTTCTCATTTTTAGAGAATGCAGGTATATATACTAGAATAATGAATAACGGAACGTGGAATAGTTGGACGCAAGTATAAGAGGGGAGGAATAATGGAGACTATAATAACAGCCGTAATAAGTGGGCTATGCGTAGCAATACCGAGCATAATAGCTACTATATCGGCTAATAAAAGAAATAACGATCTAGTATTATACAGAATAAACGAACTAGATCAAAAAGTACACGAACATAATAACTTAATTGACAGAATGTATAAAATAGAAAACAGAGTAACACTTTTAGAGGAAAATAAAAAAGACTAGGTGGTGAGCCTAGTCTCAGTCAGGAAGTTAAGAAGTTAAAAAAAAGAGTATTATATATGAGAGGTACGTATACGCATTTATAGTATTCTCTAATTATAAGAAATAATACAAATAGGCTAGGAATTATCCTAGTCTTTTTTTGTTCTACTAACTAACCGTATCCAGTTGGATATAACTACTTAGTATAACAAAAAAAGTCGAGCTATAAAAACTCAACTTTATTGATAGTATCAGGAGTTGCATCTATTTCTTTTATTAAGTTACGCCATATAGACCGTTTGCTTTCTCTAGGTAAATCGTCATAAACATTACGCCAGCCACTATTTAAAAATTCCGCTAAAGCCTTAGTATCTTTTATGTCAGTTTTATTGCTTTCTAGCATTTTTAGTTCGGCTTCTAGTTCTTCGTAAAGCCTATCGTAGTCTTCCTGAGTAATTCTTTTTTTCATAAAAATATAGTTTAAATTATTTAGTTCTTCTTTGATGCTTTTTTTACGTTTCTCAGAGTTAGATACTTTTATAGGCTTTACGCTATTAACTTCGGCTATATAATCTTTTGCTAAGGCTTCTACGTTCTCTAATAAGTATTCTTCTATAAAACTTTCTCTTATATGGAGATTATAAGTACAGTTTCTTTGCCTATAATAGCCCTGACAACGATAATAATAATAAGATATATTTTTCTTTACTTTTCTATTATTACTTCCTACCATAACTCTATTACAAGTAGGGCATTTAATTAAGCCAGTAAATAAGTAATAATTTTTATTTTTTCGTTCTCTAATATTTTTATTAATTGTATATTGGTTTCTATCGTATTCTTCTTTAGTTATGTACGGATCAGTATAATTAGGGTTATTCATATATAAACCCGTATATACTTCGTTTCTAAGTATTCTATTATATACTTGATAACCTCTATCAAAGTTATATTTATTATTAATATGCTTCATTGTACCACGTACTGACTGGTGAGTACGATAGTAAGAAAATACTTCATTAACCCACGTTTCTTCTAACTCATTCTTTACAAGCCGTTTAATTCCGTCAATAGTATCTATTTTATAACCTCTAGGGACTTGACCTGAAATTACTTGACCTTCTTTTACTTTATATTCAAATACGGAGCGGATACGTTCGGAAGTCTTCTTTATTTCACGTTCGGCTAGTGATACCTTTAAGTTAAACATAAATAAGCCGTCCGCATCAGTTGTATTTATATCTTCTTCTTCTATTGCTATCATACTTACATTATTCTTTTGTAATATATCTAGCATTTTATTAGCTTCTAATACATTACGAGAAAGCCTATCTAAACGAGTAAAGATAATAGCATCTATTTTATCTAAACTATTTAGCAGATCAGTAAGTCTAGGACGTTTCATATTAGAAGCGGTAAAGCCTTCGTCTATAAACATATCTACAAGTTGATACTCTTTTAATTCACAGTACTTTTTTATTTTATCTACCTGAGTATCAATAGAAAAACCGTATTTACTTTGTTCTTCGTGAGATACCCTAGCATAACCGCCTACACGTATAATCTTTTTCAAAAAGAAAACCTCCAATGTTTACAAATAGAAAATAAAGTACATAATATTACTAACTTTTTAGAAAGGAGTAATAAATATGGATATAGAAAAATTTTACGAGCTATTATTCAAACTTTATAGTGAGAAAGAAAACGTAAAAATAGATTATAAAATTTTTTTAAAGCAAAAAGTTTCAAAAAGCTAATTATCTATACTATCTAAGTAAATTTTCATAATTTTACGATATAATTCTTCTTTTTTCTCAGTAGGAAGATCACTATTAAATAAAGCATCTATACGAGAAATAATATCTATACTTTCGTCTAGGTTATCCGTTTCAATACCGAAGTAGCTAATATCTATAGCGAATACTTCACAGAAACGCTTTAAAGTATTTAAAGTAAGACTACGTTTACCAGCTTCTATGTTACAAATAGCAGGACGAGACATACCTACTTTATCCGCTAACTCATATTGCTTCCAACCACGACGTATACGAAGTTCTCTTATTTGTCTACCTATTTGCTTATGATTTATCATAATATAACCTCCTATATTATTATGTATCAATAATATCAAAAAAGTTACATTAAGAAAATATAAAATAATGTAAAGTATGAAATAAATTACCAAATATTAGTAATATTTTTATTGACATTGTAGAAAACGCTTTCTATAATGAAAATAGAAAGGAGATACAAAATGAAAAGATTTAATTTAAAAAGTTTCAGAGAGAAACAAGGCTTAAATCAGTTAGAAATGGCTAATAAATTAGGAATATCTAAAAGTTATTACGTAGCTATCGAATTAGGTAACGCTGATCCGTCCTTTAGAGTAGCAGAAGCATTATATAATAACTTCCACGATTTATACGAAGATATATTCGAACTATTGAAAAAAGGAGTTTAAATATGGAGACAAAATACCAAGATGCATTAATACTACTAAGTGAATTATTAAGCCAAAAAGACAAACAAAAAGAAATAGAAGCATTAGAAAGAGAAATAAGAGAATTAGAGAATTATAGAAAAGAGGATATTTAATGAAAACTAAAGTTACAAAAAATCAAACGGCAAAGGTAGGAGAAAAATATAGCTATAAATACGTAGATATAGCACAAATTCACGAATATTTAGAAGCTAATAATATGAGTTACTACCAGTACATAGATAGAATAGACGGAGACGACTACATAATGACGGTGAAGGTTATCAATGGAGAGGAAAAACCAGCACTAAGAGGAGCTAGAGTAGTAGACGCTACATTAATAGGAGTAAATAACCCAGCACAACAACAGGGAAGTGCATTAACTTATGCTAGAAGATATTCGCTACTTATGGCTTTCGGCTTAGCAACTGAAGACGACGACGCACAAAGTTTAAGTGAAAAGAAAGAGCCAACTAAAGAAGAAGCAGATAGTTATAAATTATCATTCGGAAAGTTTAAAGGTAAAACATTAAAAGAAGTAGAAGTAGAAAAGCCTGACTATATAGACTGGCTATTAGGTAATGCAAAAGACGAATATATGATAAAACTAATAGAACTTGCTACAGGTAGAAAGCTACCTACAGAAGAAGAACAAAAAGAAAAAATAACGCTAATGATAGAACTTAATAACCTATTAACTGATACTGGAGTAGATAGAGAAGAATTTTATAAAAACTATCAAGTAAAAACTAACGGAGAAATGACTATAGCACAATTAAAAGATGCAATAAAGGTATTAAAGGAGAGTTATAATGACTAATGAAGAATTATTAAGAGAAAATCAAATATTAAAAAATAAGCTAAATAATATGCCTATGGATAACGTTTATATAAAAAAGCAAGACGTAAATAAATGGATAGGTAAATACTTTCCTAATAAGGATCTAATAAGCATAGACGACTTAATAGGTTGTATTGAAGACTTAGATAGTGAAGTAGAAAGTCTTAAAGAAAAATACGAAGACTTGGAGCAAGACCTAGAAGACAACTACAAGCCAATAGATAAAGCAAGCCAGTACGGTGTAAGCGATAGCTGGTTTCATTAGGAGGAAATATGGAAGATAAATATAAAATTTTAGTAAATTATTTAAAAGAAATAGTGAAGGAAGGATCAACTTATAACGTATTAGAAAAACTGGAATTAATTCTAAAATGCTTAGAGGAGGTGGAATAATGAAAGAAATACTACTAACGATACTAGGAATATTCCTAATAGCGTTTGTATCAATGATAGCCACTTATACACTAGCTGTTTTAGTAAGAGCTATTATAAGAGAGTTTAAAAATAATGGAGGTAGAAAATGAATAAAGCAATACTTACAGGACGTATAGTAAACGACCTAGAATTAAAACAAACTAGCACAGGTAAATATATTTGTGAGTTTAGGCTTGCTACTAATAGACCTACAAATAGAGACGGTGAAAGAGTAGCAGACTTTATTAACTGTAGAGTATGGAATAAGCAAGCCGAAAACCTAGTAAAGTATCAAACTAAAGGAAATTTAATAGCCGTAATAGGTAGAATGCAAGTAGATGCTTACAAAGACAAAGACGGTAACAATAAATCTTATAATTATTTACTAGTAGAAGAATTAGAGTACTTAGAAAAGAAAAAAGAAGAAGCTAACGAGTTTCAAGACTTAAAAACTAAAACAGAAGTTACGGATCAATTTGACTACACAGACGAAGACCTACCATTCTAGGAGATAATATGATAGGTACAAAAGAACAGATACTATTATATTTGCTAGAACTGGATAAAGATAAGAAATACGAAATAAGAGAATATAAAGAAAAAAGAAGTTTATCACAAAATAGTTATGCGTGGGCGTTAATTAACGAACTAGCTAACAAAATGCGAATGAGTAAAGAAGAAATGTATATACAGATGCTAGAAGACTATAGCCAATGCTTATTAATACCAGTAGAAAAAGGTAAGAAGCCTAATGGTTATTTTAAATATTACAAGTATGTAGCATCTACCGTTATAAACGGAAAAGAAGCAGACTATTATAAAGTGTTTAAAGGTAGTAGTGAGTTTAATACCGAAGAAATGACTATATTCTTAGACGGAGTAATACAGGAATGTAAGCAACTAGGAATAGAAACACTACCACCAGAAGAATTAGAAAGATTAAAACAGATTAAGGAGAATTAAAATGAAAAAGTTAGAAACTATCGAAAACGAAGTTAAAAAGATATTAGATAAAGATATTAGAGCAAGAAAAGACGATATGTACCTATATTATATTTACTGTACTAAATATGGAGTGTTAAACGAAAAAGCGTTCGTACAATTATTTTATAATAAGAATTTTAGAAAAGATTATAACGTGCCAGTATTCGAAAGCGTATCGAGAGCTAGAAGAAAACTACAACAGGAATACGAATATTTAAGACCAGAAAAGCAAGTACAAGATGCAAGAATTAATAAAGAAGGCGAGTTTATTAGATATGCTATTAATGATAGTAGAAGTACAAACTTTAAAAAGTTAATTAATAATGACTAAAAGGTTTCAAATAGAAAAGAAAGAGGAGAAAAAATGAAAGAATACGCACTATATAAAGGTGAAGAATGCTTAGCAATAGGTACATTATCAGAGATAGCTAAGCAAATGAATGTAAAAGAAAGAACGATATATTTTTATACAACGCCAGCATATAAAAGAAGATGCGTAAAAAGTAAAAAAAGGAGAGAGCTAGTTAGAGTATGACAAAAGAGGACTTTTTAAATGAATAAAAAAGAGAAAGAAGTATACGAAAAAACGATAGAACTATATAACGGACAATGTGCTATATGTGGAAACCCTAATATAGCTATGCATCATATTAGATACGGTGGGCTATACGGTGGGCGTAAAACATATATAGGAAATGTAATACCACTATGCGAAAAGCATCATAGACTAGTACATACTAACAAAGATAAATATATGCCTATGTTAATAGATATGATTAATAAGAAAATTTTAGGATAAAAATTATCAAAGAGAAAAGAAAATTATAACGAAATTATAAAAAGTAAGTGACATTATTCGACATAGCGTGCTATAATCAGTTTAGGTTAAGACAGAAAGAAGATTATGTAGAGTGTATCTATAGGACTGTCTTAACCTAATAAAGCCTAAAGGTACATTCTATATAGTCTTCTTTTTGTATAACAAAAGGAGGAAATATGAAAGAAAGTAAAGTAAAAAACGAAAATTACATAGTTATTCAGGGGTTTATGGTAAACGAGCTAAAACTTAAAGGAAACGAGTTATTAATATACTCAATTATTTACGGCTTTAGCCAAACTGAAGACCAAGTATTTAATGGATCATTACAATACTTAGCCGACTGGACTAATTCCACGAAGCAGGGAGTAAGCAAAAATCTAAAATCTTTAGTAGATAAAGGATACATAGTTAAGCAAGATAAATACGTTAATAGCGTTAAATTTTGTGAATACTATGCAACAAAGTTAGATACGGTATTAAACAAAGTTACACAGGATATTAAACAAAGTTTAACAAGGTATACAACTGAGTTTAATAGGGGTATGCAACAAAGTTTAACTAATAATATAGATAATAATATAATTAATAAAATAGATAATATTATAGAATTAAAAGATAGTGTACCGTATCAGGAAGTAACAGATTATTTAAATACTTTAGCAGGAACTAATTATAGAGCATCTAGTAAAAAGACTAAGGAATTAATTAAAGCTAGATTTAACGAAGGATATACCTTAGAAGACTTTAAGGTAGTAATAGAAAAGAAAACGAGAGAATGGATAAACGATAATAAAATGAAAGTTTATTTAAGACCTGAAACTTTATTTAGTAATAAGTTTGAAAGCTATTTAAACCAACCAGTAAAAGAACTTACTACGAAAGACTTAACACCATATACTGACTTTAGCGACTTTTATTCTAACTAAAAAGTTTTCAAATAGAAAAGGAGATAGGATATGAAAGTAATAGATTTATTAAACAAAATAGCAAATAATGAAGTTTTACCTAAAAAGATTAAGTTCTATGGTGATTTATTCGAATTATATCAAGTAGAGCAATACGGAGAGATTTATATTGATTATAAGTGCGTTATGGAAGGCACAATGTTATTTAAAGACGAAATTATTAAAATTACAATGTTACTAAATGACGAAATAGAAGTAGTGAAAGGATAGTAAATAATATGAAAGTAGAAGAATTAGTAAAAGGGTTAAACTTTTTAGGGTTAGCTTATGGGAAAGAATACAGTCAATTAGAAGTACAGCAAGTATACGAGTTTGTAAAAGAATATAATTACGATACTTTTATTAAAGCTACAAAAGAGATTATTAGAACGTCTAAATTTTTACCTAGAATAGCTGATCTAATAGAAAATTGCGAGAAATTTAAAAATAGTGGTAATAAAGAAGTAATAGATTATATGCGAAATGTAGGTTATTTTAAATATAGTGCTTATGGCGAAATAACAGACGAACACGCTTCTAGGAATTATGATAAGGCTATACGTTTTATAGAGACTGGGATAATTCCTGACTGGTTTCAAGAAGATTTAGACTATTACATAAATCAGATGCACCAATTAAGACTAGAGGATAAGCAAAATAAATTAATAAGCTAGGATAACCTAGCTTTTTTATTTTCAAAAAGAAAAGAAAATAATTAAAAATGGTACTAAAAGAAAATACAGGGCATATATTGTAGTGTAAGGAGGTGATAAAAAAACTTCTCAAAGCATCTACATTAATCAAACGTCAAATTGTATTCTTTCATTATTCATTTTCCTTTTTCCTTTGTAAATACCTTTTAGTCGATTTAGAGGTGATATTCTTTGTTTAATCTAATTGAAGGACTGGAGCAATTAGAAGCGGTAAAGCTAGACGAAGATAGTAACGTATTTATTTTTTATACTGTAACCGACGAATTTATGCTAGAGAATGGACTTACTTATAAGCACCGAGTATATGAAATTAACTTATTCGGATCAAACGAGCCACGTTTTATTAGTTATGCCGTAGCTGTAGAGCCAGACGAAGACTAGGACTTTTTTCCTAGTCTTTTTTATTTACAAAGTTTACATAAAGAAAATTTTTTTATGTAAGTGCTTACATTTTTTATTGACTATATAGGTAATATGTGGTAATATATAATTAAAGAAAGGAGAAATTAGGATATGGAAAAAAGCAAATACATAATAACTTATATTAATGCTATAGGAGAGTTAATGACTATTGAAAGAACATTAACAGAAGAAGAATTTAAAGAAAGAATAAAACGTTATAGACAAATCAATTTTAAAATTAAAAGTGTAGTAAAAGAAGTTATTACAATAAGTTATGTAGAAGTTAAATATTAAAAAAAGGTTTCAAATAGAAAACTAGGAGGTGATAACTTGAAAGTAGTACCACAAAAATATTACACGGCATCAGGAGTAGCTAAGGTAAATTGTTACAAACTAAATATATCTAAAAAGTTCCTAGAAGAAGCAGGAATAAAAGATACTGACGACTTACAAATATACACAGAAGGAAATAAAATAATTATTATAAAAAAGGGATAAGCTGATATGATTATAAAACTATTTTTAGTAGCTTTATTATTACTATCAGGAATTAAAGAAGTAAGAGCGGACGAAAACCGCTATAGAGTAACATACGAGTACGAGACTAGATTAACTTCATACTATCCAAAAAAACCTATACGTCCTACAGGTTGTGGACTAGGTATAGAAGACTTCGGAGTAAATGAAAACGGCTGGTATACTTATAACGGACAGTTAGTAGTAGCTACGGCTACGAATTACCTGCTTAATTATGGTTGGAGATATGCGGACGACGTAAGATTATATAACTACTATGACGTATTGATACTAAACATAGACGGAGTAGACTACGAAGCGATAGTACTAGATAGTTGCGGTATTTGTATGACAACAGGAAGGGTAGACTTATTCGTAACGGATCGTAACGCTGTTATTGATACATTTATTACAGTAAAAGAAGTTGAAAGCGAAGAAATGGTATAAAAGTTTCAAATAGAAAATAAAGAGGTGACAAATTGCTATACGAAGAATACGAAATATATAAAAACAAGTATTACGAAGCACAAAGAAAATATAATGACATATTAAACGAAAAAGAAGAACTATTCGCTATTACACAACCTAAAGCTATGCAAATAACTGGAGAAAGAACTAGCGGAGGAAAACACGTAAATACATTTGATATTTACGTGATCCAGAAGGAAAAAAAGAATATAGACCAAAGATTAAAAGAAATAAAGTCTATATTAGACGATAGAGAACGTCTAGTAAGACTAAAAGAGCAAGAATTAAGAGCCAGTAATAACCCACACGACAAAATATATAGATGCAGATACGTAGATAGGCTAACAATAGAAAAAACCTGTAGAATATCGAATTACAGTAGATCACAGGTATTCAATATATTAAAAGAGATAAGAAGAAATATTAAGGAGAAAAAATATGAGTAAAGAAGAATTTTATAATACATATATAAAGGACGATAGAACAGAAGACGAGAAGATGCTAGACATAATAAACGAACAGGCACAAAATAGGCGTATGAATGAGTTAATAGATAGACAACTAAGAGATATGGAGAAACAAAAGAGACAAAAGAGAAATGATAGAATAGCAACTATAATAGCTATAGTAGTATTAGTAGGTTTATTAGCAACTAACTACTATATAAGTAAAAAAGGCGTAGAAAGTTGCGTAGCTGGAGGGCATAGCGAAAGCTGGTGCATAGTTAATGGATAATGTAGTAGGAATATTCGAAAAGATAAAAAGAAGAAAGAATACAGCACAAAATACAATAGATACATTAAAAGACGAAAAGATAGAGCTACTAGAACGTGTTATAAAGCTACAAGACACTATAGACGGATATAAAGACGCTAATAAGCGATTAAAAGCACGTAATAGAAAACTAGCTAAGGAATTAAAAGAACTAAGAGAAAGTAGGAGGGAATATGACGATTGAAGAATTTGCAGAATTACATAAATTATTAGCTAAATTGAAATATTTATTAGTTCAGGATATGTTTAAAGAAATTAGTAGCGAATATAGTAAAAGTCTAAAAAATAATATAAAAGCAATAGATACAATTACAATGATAGTAGTAATAGATAATGAGGTAGTATGAAAGAATTAATAGAAAAATTAAAAAAATGCATTAAAAATAATAGACCTATCTTAATAAAGCCAACTGATGCAGAAGAAATATTAGTATATCTAGGAGTAAGACTATGATAGAGCCAAGCTATAGCAAAAATAATACACACGTAAAAAACTCATATATGCTTACTACTAAGAAAGCTATAAGAGAAGAAGTAGACTGGATCATATTATGCAGGATAGCAAGAAAGTTTCCAGTAACACGCTCAGCAAATAGCTACGTAAGAGAATGGAGAGGACATAACCGACTTTATAATAAAGGGCTATTTAGAAGCCATACAAAAGAAGTAGACTTAGAAGAATACGTAGGAGTATTAGGTAAAATTAAAGGAATATTTTTAGAAGTAGTATGGTTAGTATTAGGAGGTATTTAATGGAGTTAGATAATTATAAATTAGAAGATATAAAAGATAAAAACGGAAACGTATTAGGAACTGGTTTTATACCAATAGCAAAAGAAAGAGAAGAAATAGTAAAATTTTTAAAAGACAATACTCCAGTAGTATTAGATTTAGATAAGCAGGAGTTTACATACGATAAAAATAGTATATATTACAAGATTTTTAAGTACATTAAGGAACTAGAAAAAGAAAGGGATAAAAAATGAGTGAAAAGGAAGCATTAAAAGAAAAAATTGTAAGGCTACAAAACTTCCATAAAATAAAAGATAAAAAAATAAAACTAATGGAAGATAGGATAGAAAGGCAAAATAAACTAATAGCATTACACCAAGATAGAGTAGAAATAGCAAATAATTATATAGATCAGGTTATTATGTATAAGATACCAAAGGAACTATATAACGATATAGAAAAACTACAAGACATAATAAACGGTAATAATTTTAGTGGAAGTGATAAAGAGTGAATATAGAAGAAATATTAAACAATGAAAGCAAGTATAAAAATAAAGCATTTAGTATTGGTATGCTTGTTCTAGGATATGAAGATATAAAAAAATTCAAAAAATGTTTTGATAAAGATGATATATTTGAGATTTTAGGAAGTGATAAAGAATAATGGAAGTATATGATGAATTAGAAAAAGCATTAAAAGAAATAGAAAGACTAACTGAACTATGCAACAAATATGAAGAAGAACATAAGACAACATTTGAAACTTGGCAAAAAGATATTAAAGAAAATGAAATATTACACTCTATCATAAAAGAAGTAAGAGATTATAATAGGAAATTAACTAAATTATATGATATAGGAACAATGGAGAGAAGTAATGCAGAAACTAACTTATGTATATTAGAAGATAAAGAAACTTTAGATAAATTAAAAGAATTAAAGAATTGCATCAAAGAAAGCCAAAATGATGCAATTAAAAATAATGATGATGCAATTAAAGGGAAGTGATAAAAAGTGATTGATTTTTGGTTAGGAATAATAATGAGTGACTTTTGGTTAGGAATAATAATAGGTTATGTTATAGGTGGAATAATATTTTTTATAGTTGAATGTTTATGTATTGCATCAGGAAATAGTGATATTGATAAGTTGATGGAAGAAGATAAATAACTTTGGACTTTTTTAGACTTTTTTTGAGACATAATAATATTGTGAGGTAAGTATAAAAAAAGCGTGACTACCTCAGTATTGATATTTGTCACTAAAACTTTTTGTAGTTAGTGAAAGGCTGGTAAACAGCCTAGAGGAAAGTATAGGCATCAATTCCTTTCTATAATCTATACTTTTTTCTATGGTGGTTATCAGCACCTAATCATATATATTCCTCATTATATAGATAAAGCTACCTTTATAGGTAGCATAGAGTAGATATACGGCTATGTGTGGTTGAGTGCCGAAAAAGAGCAGTTTAAGTATATCTATTCTATGGTACTTATAAGAGTACTATATTGCATCATATCCTAAAATACTACCGTTATAGGTAGTATTGAGTAGATATATCGACGATACTAGGTAAGTCGACCGCAACCTCTGGAGACTATAGACAAGTTGCATAAAGTATATCTATTCAATAGTGCTTATAACTAGAAGACTTTAAATAGTCTTTTTTTTATAGAAAGGAGAAAATATGATAACTAACGAAAAGGTAAAAAAAATAGTTAAATATGCTATGAATATTTTAGCTATGATAAGTGCTTTAATAGTAGGACTAAATGCTATAGACGGAATTACAATACCTAACGCTACAATTATAGTAGAAGCAATAGCGGTAATTAACGGAGTAGCAGGAACATATTTATTAGGGCAAAAGGCAATATTAAATAAGGAGGAGAAGTAATATGGCTAAGTATATATCACCACAGGAATTTATTAAGCAAACTGAAGGACACGCTTACGATATGGACGGAGCTTATGGCGTACAATGTGTAGACGGCATTAAGAAATTCGTACAAGACGTATACGGAGAAAGTAACTTTAGTTGTGGTAATGGCTGGGCTTATGGCTTATGGGTATGTTATGGAACTAATGGAGTACAAAGATACTTTGATAGAAAACCATATAGTGAAGCTAAAGAAGGTGACTGGATAATTTGGAACTGGGGAAGTAAAGGAGCTCCAAAAAGTCACGTAGGAATGTTTATTAAAAATATTAATAATGAATTAGTACAAGTTTACGGGCAAAACCAAGACGGGAAGAAATATTTTAACTTCTGTAATACATATAGAGAAGGTATTTTAGGAGTATTAAGACCTAAGATATATGAGGATCAACCAGCACCAACAGTACAATATATAAATATTCCACCTTCTATAGAAGTAAGAAATATTTATAACAAAGATACTAAGAAACAATTCAATGTTATTAAACCTAAGAAGTTCGGAGGACTAACATATAAGATATATAACTTAGTAGATAACGGATACTATGCAGAGATCCAGACTAGAGACTATGGTAGATGCTTAGTAAGAGTAACTAGTATGACACCTATTACTAATACTCCAATGTATAAGAACGGTAATTACTAGGCTATGTATAAGAGTTGTACGAGATGCGGAAAAGTACACGACACGAACTACAAGTGCAACCATAATAGATATAAAAAAGATACAGAAGCTAGAAAGTTAAGAAATAAAAATAGCTGGCATAGTAAATCTGGAGAAATAAGAAAAGCTAGTAACTATCTATGTAGTGTATGTAGAGCAGAAGGTATATACAATTACAAAGGACTAGAGGTGCATCATATAACACCTATAGAAGAAGATAAAGATAGAGTACTAGATAACTATAATCTAATATGTTTATGTCAAGAGCATCATAAACAAGCCGAAGTAGGTAAGATAGATAGAGAATTTTTATATCAATTAGCTAAAGACAGAGAAGACGGATAAAAGCGTCTTCTTTTTACTATGTAAAGGAGGGCAACAATGATAGTTATATGCGAGTTATGTAATCAGGAATATAAAGCTAAACCTAGTGACTATAAACGCTATAAGCATCATTATTGTTCTAAAGAGTGTTATAACTCAATTCAAAGGAAAGAATTTATTAATAACTTTAATAGAGTACAAGAAGGCAAATATAAATTACTGGAGTATATAGATAAAAATAACGTAGTAATTCAATGCAATATATGTGGGGATATAACTACTACTAATTCACGTGCTTTAACACAAGAAAAAAAGATATGCTGGAATTGTAGAAACATAAAGAAAGATATTAATAGATTAAGAAAAGAAAGTACTAAATTAACTATAAATATATTAAACAATAATAAAGAAAAATTAAATAGTTTAGTAAATAGATTAAATAAAGCATTAAAAAGATGCGAAAGTAAGGAGAAAAGAAAGAAAAGATTAAGGCAATACTGGAAGGTAAATGAACTTAAAAGAGAAAATAGAATAAAGAACAATGGAAGAATAGATAAGGATATAACGTTAGAAAAACTATATATAAGAGATAATGGTATATGTTATCTATGCAATAATAAATGCAACTATGACGATTATAAGCTAACAAAAGAAGGATACTTTATAGCAGGACTAAGTTATCCAAGTATAGACCATATTAAACCGTTAAATAAAGGTGGTACGCATACGTGGGATAATATAAAGCTAGCTTGCTTTAGTTGTAACTCTAGAAAGAGTGACAAGTATACCCGCCCCAGTACGCTTAAGTAGTGTAAAACTTTCTTTAAAAC
>RHMF01000241.1_pt1 | contig 22706 bp, 16 predicted proteins | sample 5365151 | NCBI WGS metagenome assembly RHMF01 (sample SAMN10266501, study PRJNA497801) | feces metagenome | isolation source: feces | host: Bos taurus | place: China: Prairie of Fairy Mountain | collected 2017-08-14 | reverse complement strand
GGTCTGATCGACTATGAGACCATCAACCAGGTTATGGCTGAAGTCCATGCCGTGAACCCCGACATCATCTTCTACGGCGAGGGCTGGGAGATGTGCTCCTGGACCACCAAGGACGAGGGTGAATACGCCTCCGATCCCTACTCCAAGAAGATGACCATCCAGCCCAATGACCACCTGGTCAACACCGAGGCAGGCATCTTCGCATTCTTCAACGACACCATCCGCAACGTGATCCACGGCGGCGTTTTCACCGCCACCGATAAGGGCTTTGTTGTGGGCGGTATGAGTGCCGATACCAAGCAGACTGTCATCGACGGCTACATGGGCTATTCCAAGTGGGGCTCCAACGGCCAGCGTGTTGACACCCCCCTGCAGACCATCAATTACGCTTCCTGCCACGATAACTACACTCTGTTCGACAACTTCACCGTGGATGCCATGGATCTGACCGGCAAGTCCGCCGCAGAGGTGAAGGAGCAGGCCGCGCTCTATAACCACATGGCCGCCGCTTACTATATCACGGCCCAGGGCGTTCCCTTCATCCATGCCGGTGAGGAAATGCTCCGCTCCAAGCCCGATGCCGCCCAGGATAACGGCTTCAACCACAACTCCTACGCTTCCGGCGACGAGATCAACGCCATCAAGTGGTACACCCTGACCAGACCTGAGGTGAAAACCTCTGTAGAGTACTACCAGGGCCTGATCGCCTTCCGTAAGGCACACCCCGCTCTGCGTATGACTTCCCAGGCTGAGATCCTGGCCTCCATGAAGGTTCTGGATACCGGCTCCAACGATGTCATCGCCATCCTGAACCAGGGCGGCGAGGCTGACATTCTGACCATCCTGAACGCCGGTACCAAGACCACCTTCACCCTGCCCGAGGGCGTGTGGGAAGTCTATGTCAATGGCACCACCGCCGGCACCGAGATTCTGGCAACGGTTTCCGGTACCATCGAAGTGGAAGCTACCGCGGCCATGATTCTGGTGAAGCATGACCATGTCTACGAGTCCGTAACTGTGGAACCCACCTGCACCGAGGAGGGCTATACCACCTATACCTGCGCATGCGGCGACAGCTACAGCGAAGTGATTTCCGCATTGGGCCATACTTATGAATTTGTGGTTATGGCGCCCACCTGTACTGAGGAGGGGTATACCACTTATTCCTGCCATTGCGGCGATACCTATACCGATGACTATGTGCCGGCTCTGGGACATACCTATGAAACGGTTACCGTGGAAGCAACCTGCACCGAGGAAGGCAGCATTACCTATACCTGCCACTGCGGCGACAACTATGTGGAAGTGATTCCTGCTGCTGGCCATTCCTATGAAAAGGGCATCTGCATCCACTGCGGTAAAAACAAAGTGGAAGATGTACTGGAAGAAGTAAGGGAGTGGCTGGAGAAGCTGTTTGGCGATGCCTGTGAGCATAGCTATGTTTCCGTGGTCACCGCGCCTACCTGCACGGAAGGCGGCTATACTACCCACACCTGCGGGAAGTGCGGCGTTTCTTATGTGGATGAGATTACCCTGCCTTTGGGTCATGATTTCGTTCATGGTGTGTGCCGGACCTGCGGCGCAACCAAGCCCAGCATCTGGGATTGGCTGAAGAAGTGGTTCTGATGCCCCAATAAGCCCACTGAGAAAAGTGTATAGGATCCGGCGGCCTTCGGGCCGCCGGATTTCTTTATGCAAAGTCCAGTAAAAATCTTCCGTTTCCGGCAATTGCAGGTTGACGGGAAAGGGGAACGGGAGTATAATCTACTCTGTATTGCTGTATATTTTGGCGGTTCTTGCCGTTAAAATGCACAGCATGTAAAATCTGTGAAAAAAGTTGCTATTTTCCCGGATTTTACGAAGAAAGGTAAACAAGGAGGATAAGATGAAACGCGTGAACAAGTTTCTCCGCACCCTGGCACTGGTGGTCTGTCTGTGCATGATGATGGCCACTGTCGCCTACGCCGCGGAAGCCGGTCAGGTGTGGCTCAGTGTCAGCCAGTCTGAAAACGGCAAGGACACCTCTGCGCTGATCGTTACCGATACCACCGTCACCGACGGCCTGGTGAAGGTGACCTACGACCCGGAGGTTCTGACTTACGAGGGCGTGATGGTCAGCAGCGAGTATGTGGCCATGCACTCCGTCAACGCCGCAGAGGCCGGTGTTGTGCTGATCAGCTGGGTGGCTCCCGAAGCTTACGAGCATGACGGCAGCGCCATCACCCTGATCGAGGTGAAGTTCCGGGGCGCTTCCGATGCTGTGGAAGCCACCGGTCTGGCTCACGACGCCGAAGGCAATGAGCTGCCCATCGGCACTGTGGACAAGACTGCTCTGGAGGAAGCTCTGGCCGAGGCCGATGAGCTGACCGAGGAGGACTACACCGAGGAAAGCTGGGCTGCTCTGGAGGATGCCAAGGCAGAAGCCGAGGATGTCCTGAAGGATCCCACCGCCACCCAGGAGGAAGTGGATGCCGCTGTGGAGGCTCTGAAGGAGGCTGTGGAAGCCCTGGAAGAGTATGTGGAGCCCGTGGACAAGTCCGAGCTGGAGAAGGCCATTGAAAAGGCCAAGTCCAAGAACAAGAAGGACTATACCAAGAAGAGCTTCGATGCCATGCTGGCTGCTCTGAAGGTGGCCGAGAAGGTTATGGCTGACGAGAATGCCACCCAGGAAGAGGTGGATGCCGCTGCCGATGCACTGAACAAGGCCATCAAGGCCCTGGTTCCCAGCACCGGCAAGAACCCCGGCACCGGTGATGATTCCAATCCCGTCCTGGTGGCTGCCATTGCAGCCCTGGCCCTGATCGGCATCGGCGCGCTGGTTGTCATGAACAAGAAAAACAAGAAGGGCGGTAAGTGATTATGAATATGAAACGCTTTTTCGCTTTTGCCCTGGCTCTGTGCATGCTGATCTCCCTGGCTCCTGTGGCTCCCGCCCGGGCTGCCGAGACCGAGCAGCTGGAGTTTGAGAAGATCAGCGGCGAGGATGTGCAGCTGGATCTGACCGCCGATACCACTGTCGGTGAGGATCTGGCCTTCGAAGCCCAGATCCCTGAGGATGAGGTCGTCAAGGTCATCATCGTCATGGAAGAGGAGTCCATCGTAGAGCAGAACAGCCAGGCTGTTATGAGTGTGGAGATGGAGCAGCAGATCCAGAAGATGGAAGATGAGCAGAATGCTGTCATCGCCTCCATCGAGGAGAACGTGCTGAAGGACGAGCCCATGCAGGTGAATTATCAGTTCACCTGGCTGGTCAACGGCATTGCTGCCAACGTCCCCTACGGCACCATCAAGGACATCGAGGCCATTGCCGGCGTCGACCGTGTTCTGCTGCAGCCCGTGTACCATGTCTGCGAGACCGTTGCCATGCCCAACACCATCTCCGGCGGCGCCATGATCGGCCGTGAGAACACCTGGGCCAACGGTTACACCGGTGAGGGTATGACCATCGCCATCGTGGATACCGGCCTGGACTACGACCATCAGAATTTCGCACCCCTGGCAGACAGCAAGCTCACCGCCGGCTCCATGACCGCTGAGACCATCAGCGCCGTGCTGCCTTCCCTGAATGCTGCTGCCCGCTATGAGGGTCTGACCGTGGAAGACCTGTACTACAATACCAAGGTCGCCTACGGCTTCAACTATGTGGATGCCTCCCTGGACATCACCCATGCTGACGGCCGCGGTGACCACGGCACCCATGTTGCCGGTATTGCCGCTGCCAACAAGGTTGATGGCTCTGAGGTTGTGGGCGTTGCCCCCGACGCCCAGCTGCTGGTCATGAAGGTCTTCGGCATGAACGGCGGCGCCTATCCCCAGGATATTGTGGCCGCTCTGGAAGATGCCCTGAAGCTGGGCGCTGACGTGGTTAATATGTCCCTGGGCAGCACCGCAGGCTTTATGGATGCGGATGTGGCTGCGTTCGATGCCATCTACCGCCGTGTTGCCGAGACCGGCACCATTCTGGCGGTTTCCGGCGGCAACAGCTACACTGCCGGCTTCGGCAACCTCTGGGGCACCGACCAGAACCTGACCGCCCATGTGGATAACGGTCTGCTGGGCGCTCCCGGTGTGTATACCAACGCCCTGACTGTGGCCAGCGTGGAAAACACCATGGTTCACAGATACTACATCGCCGCAGGCGATTACCAGATGACCTACAATGCCAGCTCCAACGGCTACGATAAGCAGCTGCAGACCCTGACCGAGTCCTACGGCCTGGTGGTGATCCCTGGCGGCGGTACTGCCGAGGATTATGAGGGCCTGGATGTCACCGGCAAGGTGGCTCTGGTGCAGCGCGGTGTCATCAGCTTCGCTGAGAAGCACATGTTCGCCCAGGATGCCGGCGCCGCCGCCATCATCGTCTACAACAACGTGGCTGACCAGGAGTTCGGCATGGATCTGACCGGCTCCACCGCCACCATTCCCGCTGTGGCAATCACCCTGGCCGACGGCGAATACCTGAAGGCCTCTCTGGCGGAGGATGCCGGTTATACCGTGTCCTTCCCCACCACCACCGCCCTGCTGCCCAACCCCATGGGTTATGAGATGAGCGACTTCTCCTCCTGGGGCGTGGCTCCCGACCTGACCCTGGAGCCCGACATCACCGCTCCCGGCGGCTATGTCTACTCCACCGTGGACGGCGGCGAGTACGGCACCATGAGCGGCACCTCCATGGCTGCTCCCAACATCGCCGGTCTGTCCGCGCTGGTGAAGCAGTACATCGAGACCACCGTGCCCGATGCCGCTGACCAGCGTGTGATGGTGCAGAATCTGCTGATGAGCACCGCTGCACCCCTGATCCATGGGGAAAGCGGTCTGTTCTACTCTCCCCGTCAGCAGGGTTCCGGTCTGGCCAACGCATTCAATGCTGTGACCTCCACCGCCTACCTGACCGTGGAGGGCGCTGAGGTTCCCAAGGTTTCTCTGTATGACGATCCTTCCCGGACCGGCGCATACAGCTATGCCTTCAATGTCCACAACTTCGGCGATTTCGCAGTCTACTACTCCCTGGATACCACCCTCCAGACCGAGGCTGTGGCCGATTACTCCGGCATTTACTTTATGGCCGGCGTGCCCCAGAGCCTGACCGGCGCTGCCCTGGCATCTTCCGACAACCTGGCACTGCTGTACGATCTGGACAATGATACCGATACCGATTCCCACGATGCCTACTGGCTGTACCGGGCTTCCAAGGGCCAGCCTGAGTCCGCTTCCTGGGAAACCGAGACCTTCCGCTATGATGTGAACGGTGACGAGGCTGTTGCTGCCGCCGACGTTCAGGCTTACCTGGATGCCCTGGTGGGCAAGGAGTCCGTGGCCGATCTGGAAGCAGAAGTGCTGAAGGTGGAAGCCGGTGAGACTGCTTCCGTCAGCGTGGATGTGACCCTGAGCGGTGAGGACAAGACCTTCTTCGATACCTACTTCCCCAACGGCGGCTATGTGGAGGGCTTCACCACCCTGACTGCTCTGCACACCGAGGGCGTTGACCTGTCCCTGCCCTACCTGGGCTTCTATGGCGACTGGAACGATGCACCTCTGCTGGACGACGGCCATTACTGGGATATGTATGCCAAGGGCTACACCGAGGATCTGGTGCAGATGGTGGGCAATCAGTTCATCAACAGCCTCTGGACCCAGCTGGGCGGCGAGGAGCTGGCATTCCTGCCCGGTCTGAACCCCTACATCGGCAACGAACCCTTCGATATGGCTCACATTGCCATGTCCCCCAACGGCGACGGCAATGTGGATACCCTGGATGACATCCAGATCTCCCTGATGCGTAACGTGGGCGACATCACCTTCCGCTTCACCAATGTGGCCACCGGCGAGGTCTATTACGAGGCCCACAACGGCAGAGAGTCCAAGTGTGTCTTCAATTTCAACTACGGACAGATCATTCCCTACTGCTACGCATGGCTCCAGGAGGGTCTGTACGAGAATACCGATGCCCAGGGCAACCCCCTGCCCAACAACACCCAGCTGCTGCTGGAGGTTGAGGTGGCCGGTCTGAACGAGGGCGACGAGAGCGAAACCTGGTCCGTACCCATCACCATCGACGTGGAAGCTCCCGTGCTGGAAGGCGCCGAGCTGGCCACCGCCGAGGACGGTACCAAAACCCTGAGCCTGACCTTCAAGGATAACCATTCCGCCGCCGCAGCTGCTCTGATCAACGGCAGCGGCACCGAGGTTGTGGCCATCCAGGGTGTGCAGGATGTGCAGCCCGATGCCGAGGGTTACCAGAACTACACTGTTTCCTTCGACATCACCGGCCTGACCGGCAAGCTGGTCATCCTGCTGGGTGACTACGCTGCCAACGAGACCTACTACGGCATCAACCTGGGCGGCGAGGGCAATCCCTACGGCGACCTGGTTGCCTACCAGTACAATTTCTATACCGGCTCCAACGGCTGGGTCTCCTTCAACGCAGATGTGAACGAGAACGAGACCACCATCTTCAATAACTTCCAGATGGACTTCGTGGCTGCCGAGTATGTCAACGGCTTTGTCTACGCACAGACCGAGGACGGCAAGCTCTACGGCTTCAAGTACGAGGACATGCTGAAGAACACCATGACCCTGGAGGATGTGTTCATCACCCAGCTGGACTTTGTCTATCAGGATCTGGCCTATAACTATGTGGACGGCAAGCTCTACGGCATGCTGACCTATGAGGATGAGGATGGCTATCCCACCACGGAGATCAACTCCATCAACCTGAAGGGGCAGTATTACGACGAGAACCTTTGGATGGACGTGGCTCCCTACCAGGAGGATTACGCCCTGGGCCACGGCGGTCTGTACGGTCTGGCCATGGCCATCGACGGCGAAGGCACTGCCTATGTGCTGGGCAATGCCGTGGAATCCACCTGGGATGATAATGACAATCGGGTGCTGATTGCCGATGAGACTGCTTCTCTGTGGAGTGTCGCTACGGAATATGACGACTGGGCCGGCTCCTGGATGCTGGGCTGGCAGCTGGAGAAGCTTGGTAATGTGGGCATGACCATGGACTACCTGCAGTCCATGACCTGGGATCACAATGCCAACAAGCTTTACTGGGCCCGTTTCGCTCCCGTGGGTCTGTTCACCGAGCAGGAGCTGATCGAGATCGATCCTGCCAACGTGTCCTATGATGACATGGGCAATGCCCTGGTATCCGCAGCCAAGGTGGGCACCCTCTCCGGCGAGACCTGCGCACTGTTCGCACCTCTGAGCGCTGAGACTGCTGCCAAGGAACCCTACACCAATGTGCCTGTGATGGACGTGAATGAGATCGCAACCCCCATCCTGCGCAACGAGACTCTGACCATGAGCCTGGGCAGCATCAAGACGCTGGTCTACGACATCGATCCCTGGTTCTCCAAGGTCAAGGATATGGTCTGGTCCTCCGACAACGAAGCTGTTGCCACTGTGGATCAGAACGGCCAGGTCACCGCTGTCAGCGAGGGCAGCGCCGTGATCACCATTATGAACGCCGCTGATGAGACCAAGTTCGACACCTGCACCATCGAGGTTACTGCCCTGAGCCTGAAGTTTGAGGGCATCGTCTCCACCATGGGTGAGGGCATTGGCAATACCTACGGCGCACGGCTGTACGATTTCACCATGGTGGAAGGCAATGCCACTATGACCGACAAGGCAGCCATTACCGCCAGCGATGACAAGAACTACGGACTGTCCATGGTCACCTCCGAGCTGGGCCGCGGCTCCGTCTGGACCTGCGAGTACGGCAACACCGGCATGATCTATGAGATCGACCGTGCCAGCGGTGAGGTCAGAAACGTGTTCCAGCCCATCGATGGTGACATGCTCTTCGGCATGCACTATTCCGAGGCTATGGACAGCTTCACCGGCATTATGAACTTCTATCTGTACGTGGATCTGCCCATGAACGAGGCCATGTACGAAGAGATGATGGGTACTTACGATGAGGAGAGCATGCAGTTCACCTATCACCGGGTGAATATGCTGGAGCTGCTGCGGGCCAAGGGTGCCGGCTTCACCACCGGCGAGACCGGCCAGGGCGCTTCCTCTGAGGTGGTCTTCACCGGCATCACCGGTATCGACGGCGGTGAGTATCAGGAAGCATATACCGAGGGCTTCTATGGTATGTATACACCGGTTCAGACCCTGATCCTGCTGGATAACGTGGGACGTATCTGGTATATCGATGAGATTACCGGTATGAGCAAGATTGCCGATGAATGGGGCAATTGCGAATACTCCAGTGCCGCAGGCGACTACATTATGACCTACGGCACCAATGCGGTGTTCGATGTCCAGACCGGCACTGCCGAGGATGGCTCTGCGGTTTACACCGTTCTGTATGTCCGCAAGATCGAGGAGACCCCCCTGACCGATATGTTCCGGGAGGGTACCATGCCCCGGATCACCTACCACTTCTCCGACATCGAGTTCGCAGGCTACACTGCCGAGGGCGTGCCTATGATCGCCATGAGTCTGTATGACTACTGGAACAACGGCATCACCAACAAGCTGTATCTGTATGTTCCCGGCGCCGGCACCGGTGAGTTTACCTACGACGAGAACTGGAACTATGTGGAGATCAAGAATCCCGACCGGCTGTTCGACCTGGGCAGCACCGGCGATTACAACATGATCGCCTCCATCCACTATGCCGAGGTTACCGGAGGCGTGGATCCCAAGGAGGAGGCTATGGAGGTCAACGCAGTCAACAAGCTGACTGCCGGTATCTACAGCGCCAAGTAATTGTAAACCTTCTGTAAAAAGGGGCTGCCGCGAAAGCGGCAGCCCTGTTTTTACCTTGACAGCGGGATTTTTCCTGCCTATAATGAGGAAAAACTCCCAAAGGAGGTTTGTTTTATGAAGAAAATTGTTTGCCTGCTGCTGATTGCACTGCTTCTCGCCGGCTGCCAGCGCGCGCCCGCTGAGACTACCGCCCCGGCGGAAACCACCGCGCCTCAGGAGTCCACCCAGGCACCGGTGCTGGAGGTGGAAACTGCTCCGGTGGAGACAGTTCCCGGCATTGTCATCGGCCCCCTGACCGGCGATGCCATCCGATTCAGTAATCCCGGCAAGGTGCGCCTGGAATATACCGGAAACCGCAGCTTTGTGCAGTACATCACCTCTGCGGAACAGCTGCCCGACGAGGAACCGCTGAAGGGCTATGATGCCACATTCTTTGAAGCGCATGCCCTGGTCATTGTGGTGGAGACTGTGGGCAGTGGTTCTGTGCAGATGGAGATCGATTCCATCCATGTAAGCGAGGCTGTTGCGACGGTGACCCTCAGCCGCACTATGCCCGGGGAGGAGGGCACCGACGATATGGCTACCTGGCTGCTTTGGGCAGAGGTGGATAAGGACCTGGAATATGAATGGGTTCTGGAAGGCAGAAACAATCAGCTCCAGGGAGAAAAATACTGATAAGAAAAGCGCCGCAGCGTAAGCTGCGGCGCTGAATTTATATCCGATCAATATTTTCCGGACAGCAGTTTCTCTGCCTCTTCCCGGGTGATCTCACCGGAATTGCACTTTGCCATGATCTGCACATCCTTGTCGTTGAGCTTATAGAACAGATAGAAGATGCCGGCGATGGCCAGGCCGATGGTGGGGATCAGGGCGTAGACGATCCACAGACCGTTGATAGCCTGGGCGCTCTGCTGAATGTTCAGCGCCTGCAGCTCCGCAAAGTCGGAGGCCTGGACGCTGATCCAACCGAACAGACCCAGCAGGAACAGAGCCAGGGAGGAGGAGATGGCGGCGGTGATTTTCACGGAGAAGGTCTGAATGGCGAATGTGATGCCGGCGGCGCTGACACCGGATTTATACTGGCCGTACTCGGCGCAGTCGGGGGTGAACATGAAGGCCAGAACACCCTGGATGCTGGCGGGGGCTGCCCGGAGCACATTCAGGATGATGAACAGGGTCTTGTTTTCCCAACCGGTGAAGTAGATGGCAAAGCCCAGGATCACGTTCAGTAGGTTGCAGAGCATCAGCACCTTCATCTTGTCGTGCTTCTTCACAATTTTGGGTGCCAGGAAGGCGGCCGCAAAGCCGGGAATAGCAGCAAGCATGCCCAAAAGCATATTGAACATGGAGCTTCCGAAGAGGTAGAAGGAGGCAAACAGACCCAGTGCGTTGGAGGTCTTCAGGGCATCCTGGGCGCAGTAGCCGCCATAGTAAGTAACCAGATACTTGTTGTTCTTCAGGTAATGCCACATCTGGCGGAAGGTGAAATTCTGCTCACCCTCGCCGGGATGATAGTTGCGCTCCTTGCAGAAAAAGCACAGGGGCAGCATGCAGGCGGTTGCCAGCACACTCAGCAGCACCACGGTCCAGCTGGCGGAGAGACCCACCTTTTCACTGATCAGAACGGTCAGCAGCACGCCGTAGAGACCCTGACCCAGACCGGAATAGATCCGGTTGATGGACAGCAGCTCGGTGCGTTCCTGAACATTGTCGGTCATGGTGTTCAGCATGGCATAGGCGGGGGCATCGGTGAGAGTATAGACGGAGTCCCACACAATGTAAGCGACCGCAAACCAGACCAGCTTGGCGGTTTCAGAGAGGAAACCGGGGATGGAGAAAATGGCGATGGTTACGATGGGCATCAGCGCGGTGGAGAACCGCAGCCAGGGCATACTCTTCTGGCCGTTTTTAAACTGGATCCGGTCAAAGAGGAAGCCGAACAGGGGATCGTTGATGGCATCCCAGACCTTGACGATCAGCAGCACCAGAGCCACTTTCGTCAGATCCACACCCTGCATAGCAAGATAGGTGGAGATGAAGCCGGCGGTGAGGGCATAGTAGATGTTCTGGCCGAAAAAGTACCACCAGTAGCTCTGGCGCTCCTTCGGGGTTGTCATGTAGCCGGGTTTGTTCGCTTTCATGGGAAATACCTCCATTTTCTTCCAGATTCCACATTTATCCTAGCATTTTTCCAAAGAATAGTCAATGAAAATGCCGTTACAGGGTGATATTCATCTCCCGCATTTTCTCCCGGATGGCGGTCAGTGCTTCTTCCGGGGTGTGAATTTCCAGAACAGCGGCTTCAAAGGGGCAGATGCCCGTGCCCTGGCGGTTGATGATGTTCTCCACCAGTTTTCCCTGGGCGGCGGTAATGCCGTGGCGGGTCAGAACCTCCGCTGCGGAGACGCTCATGACCCCGGCCCAGACTTCCTTCACCCCCAGCAGGACGTAAAGGTATGCAGTGGCCTTGCCCACCACCTTGTCCGCGGCGGAAAAGCCCCGGACATTGGTCTTTTCCGTCAGCCAGCGCACCAGGGGCTTGACGCCCCGCTCGGTGGCGGTGAGGATCATATCGTCCCTTCGCAGGACGCAGGTATAGGCATATTCGCTCAGAATCTTACGGGCTGTTTCCATGGGTGCCTCCTGAATTGGTTATTTGGACAGATTATATCACAGAAGGAAAGTTAAGGAAAGTTTAAAATCTCTTTTGTTGACATTTCCCATACAGTACCCTATCATGGAACCATAAATTTATATAGGAGGGCATGTCCTATGAAACTGAAGAATTGGCTGAGCATCGCGCTGTGTCTGTGCCTTTGCCTGAGCCTGGCCGCTTGCGGCAGCCAGGAGGGCGCTGTCTTCGTCCAGTCTGTGGAGAAGCTGTCCGGCCTGGGCGGAATTGCCCCCGGCGATAAGTTCCCCGGTATGGTGGTCTCCGAGAGTGTCACCGAGATCCAGAAGGATCAGGATAAGGTGGTTGCGCAGCTCTATGTGAAGGAAGGCGACGATGTGGTGGAAGGCCAGGAGCTGTTTGCCTATGACATGGATCAGCTGCAGCTGGCTCTGGACAAGCAGAAATTAGAGCTGGAACAGCTGAAGGCCACCATCGATAACTATAAGTCCCAGATCGAAAGCCTGAAAAAAGATGAAGCCAAAGCCACCGGTTCTGCCAAGCTGCAGTACACCATCCAGATCCAGTCCATGCAGGTGGATCTGAAGGAGGCGGAGCTGAACCTGACTGCCAAGGAAAAGGAAGTGGCCCAGTCTGAGGCTATGCTGGCCAATGTGGCGGTGGTTGCCCCGGTTACCGGCCGTATTACCGGCATCAATGAAAATGGCTACGACAACTACGGAAACCCCCTGGCTTACATTACCATTCAGCAGGCCGGATCCTTCCGGATCAAGGGCATCCTGGGCGAGCTGCAGCGGGGCGGTATAATGGAAGGCAGCCGGATGAAAATCGTCTCCCGGACGGATGAGACCCAGGTCTGGTACGGCACGGTCACCCTTGTGGACTACGAAAGCCCCAGCCAGGGCAATGACAACGACATGTACTTCGGCGGCACCATGGATCCCATGACCGCCTCCAGCAAGTATCCGTTCTATGTGGAGCTGGAATCCTCCGAGGGCCTGCTCCTGGGCCAGCATGTGTATCTGGAACTGGATGCAGGGGAAGAGGAAGCCGCGGCGCTTTCCATCAGCAGCGCTTTCATCTGCTATGAAGAGGACGGCACCGCCTATGTCTGGGCTGAGCGGGGCGGCAAGCTGGAAAAACGGGGAGTGGTCGCCGGCGAGTATAACTACATGCTGGATACCGTGGAGATCCTCCAGGGCCTCACCGGGGAGGACTATATTGCCTTCCCTGACCCGGAACTGTGCGTGGAGGGCGCTCCCACCACCCATGAGGAGCCTGTGCAGAGTGAAGAAGGCGGGGTGGGCTGATGGCCATTCTCAAGCTTACGGACATCTGCAAGGATTATGTTCAGGGCAAAGAGCCGGTGCGGGTGCTGAAAAATGTGAATCTGACCGTGGAGCAGGGCGAGTATCTTGCCATCATGGGCCCTTCCGGCTCCGGCAAGACCACTCTGATGAACCTGATCGGCTGCCTGGATGTGCCTACCTCCGGCGAGATGGAACTGGAGGGCAAAAATCTGAAGGATCTGAGCGATGATGCTCTGGCGGATATTCGCAACCGCCATATCGGCTTTGTGTTTCAGTCCTTCCACCTGCTGCCCAAGATGGATGCCCTGGACAATGTGGCTCTGCCGCTGCTCTATGCCGGTGTACCCCTGAAAGAGCGCCGGGCCAGGGCAGAGGAAGCCCTGAAGGCAGTGGGGCTGGAGGAGAGGATCCATTTTCTTCCCAATCAGCTGTCCGGCGGCCAGTGCCAGCGTGTGGCGATCGCCCGGGCGATGGTTACGAAGCCGTCCCTGCTGCTGGCGGACGAGCCTACCGGCGCATTGGATACCAAGGCGGGCAACCAGATCATGGAAATCTTCCGGAATCTGAGCCGGGAGGGTATGACCATTATTATGATCACCCACGAGCATTCCATTGCGGAATGTGCCGACAAAATCTACTACATTCTGGACGGCGAGCTGGATACCGGCGGAAAAGGAAAGGAAGTGAACACCGATGAAGCGTAAATCCAAGGGAAAGAAGCTTCTGATCACCCTGGTCAGCCTGGTTCTGGTGGCTTCCATCGGTGCGGGAATCTGGTTCGTTGCCGGAAAGAACGGCGGTGAGCCGGTTCCGGTGTTTCCGTTCATGTACCTGGGTATGACCGAATACTGGGGCGACTCCCAGGAGAGCTACGGCTTCGTTCAGACCGATGGTGTGCAGACGGTGTATCTGTCCAATACCCAGACGGTTACGGAAGTTTTTGTGGAAGCGGGGCAGACTGTGAAAAAGGGCGATGTGCTTCTGAGCTTTGACACCACCCTGTCCGACCTGGCCCTGGAACGGAAGCGGCTGGATGTGGAAAAGCTGAAGCTGCAGCTGGAGGATGCCAGAAAGCACCTCCGGGAGATCAACGCCATGCGGCCCATGGTAATCCCCCAGCCCTCTGACAAGCCGGAGGAGGATGTAGATCTGGGTGAACTGCTGACGGAAGGATACAAAATCTCCCAAAATCCGGATTTTGACGGCAGCAGCCCGGAGCGGGCGCTGATCTGCTGGCTCCACAGTGCAGCCACTGTGGAGGATTCTGTGCTGGATGCGCTGATCCTGAAGGCTATGGAGTACCAGACCATCAACGCTGAGAAGGAAGCGGAAAAAGTTCCCAGCAGTCCCTCGCCCATGCCCCAGGAGGAAACCGGTAATCCCACCGAGACTACGGAAGCCCCCACGGATCCTACGGAGGCGCCCTCCGACCCGACGGAAGCTCCCACGGAACCCAGTGAACCTGAGACCGAACCCACTGAACCGGAAACCGAACCCAGCGAGCCGGAAACCAAGCCCAGTGAACCCGAAACCGAACCCACCGATCCCACGGAACCGGAAGAACCGGAGGAAGTGGACGTGGACCGGTTCTTTGTGGTGTTCAAGGTCACCGAGAATAACTACGCGCTGGCAGCCAAGACGGTGTGGCAGGGCATTTATGTGATCCGGGATGAGCAAACCGGCGCCTACAGCTTCAAATTCTTTGACGCATCTCTGATCCAGGATCATACGCTGGCTCCCGATGAGGAAGCGGAGGAGAAGCCTGAGATCGATTTCGGCAGCGGCTTTACTGCGGCCCAGATCGCGCAGATGCGTGCCGAGCAGGAGAAGGCCATCAAGGAACTGGAATTCTCCATCAAAATGGCAGAGGCGGACTATAAAATCGCCCAGACCGAGGTCAGCGATGGCAACATTTATGCCCAGATCGATGGTGTGGTGGTATCTCTGCTCAGCGCCGAAGAGGCGGAGCTGATGCAGCAGCCCATCCTGAAGGTCAGCGCCGGCGGCGGCTTCTATGTGGAAGGCAATGTCAGCGAGCTGGACCGGGATAATCTGGTCATCGGCCAGGAAGTTACCATCAACGACTGGAACACAGGCATGATGTACACCGGCCGCATTGAATCCCTGGGGGATTATCCCCAGGCTGACGGCTACTGGAACGGCATGGGCAATCCCACGGCCTCCTACTATCCCTTCCGGGTATTTGTGGAGGAAAGCGCCGATCTCCAGTCCGGCAGCTATGTGAGCATCCAGTTCGCCGCGGGCAATGCGGAGCATGGTGTGTATCTGGAAAATCCCTTTATCCGCACGGAAAACGGCCGCAGCTATGTGTATGTGGCAGGTGAGGACGGGCTGCTGGAGAAGCGCTATGTCACCACCGGCAAATCCCTCTGGGGCAGCTATACGGAGATCCTGGAGGGTGTGGGGGAAGAAGATCTGATCGCCTTCCCCTATGGCAAGAATGTGAAACCCGGTGCTGAGGCCGTGGAAAGCGACATCAGCGTCCTGTATGAGTAAGGAGGAAGGCTATGTTTGAAAATATCCGACTGGCCTTCCAGGGTATCTGGGGTCACAAGATGCGATCCATCCTGACCATGCTGGGCATCATCATCGGCATCGCTGCCATCATTACCATCGTGTCCACCATCAAGGGTACCAATGAGCAGATCAAGGAAAACCTCATCGGTGCCGGCAACAATGTGGTTACCGTCCAGCTGAACCAGGGGGGCTACCAGTATGACATGACCTGGAACGGCATCCCCCAGGGGGTGCGGACCATCACCGAGGAGACCCGGCAGGAACTGGAGACCATCTCCGGCGTGGAGAAGGTATCCCTCTACTGCGCCCGGAATTACGCAGAGCAGATCTACTATGGCAACACCCAGTTCAACGGCGAAGTCTACGGTATTGACAGCAATTATCTGAGTGTCTACGGCTATCAGGTCAAATCCGGCCGGGGCCTCACGGACCGGGATTTTCGGAATTTCCGGAAGGTTGTGCTGGTGGATACCACCGCCGTGACCAATCTTTTCGGCGGCGAAAATCCCGTGGGCAAGGTCATTGAGCTGAAGGGGGATGTGTTTACCGTGATCGGCGTGGTGGCCCTTTCCGAGGAATTTGAACCCACCATCAACAGCCTGAATGACTACTGGATGTACGCGGATACCTCCTCCGGCTCCATTTACATCCCGCTGGCCACCTGGCCCACGGTCTATCAGTTCGACGAACCCCAGAGCGTGGCCATCAAGGTGAAGAACACCGATGTGATGACCTCTGCAGGCAAGACGGCGGCGGATCTGCTGACACAGAAGCAGATCCTGGATCCGGACAATTCCGATTTTGATTACCGCAGCCAGGATATGCTGGAGCAGGCCCAGCAGCTGCAGAAGATGTCCGAATCCACCAACGCACAGCTGATCTGGATCGCCAGCATCTCGCTGCTGGTGGGTGGCATCGGTGTTATGAACATCATGCTGGTGTCTGTCACGGAGCGAACCAGTGAGATTGGCCTGAAGAAGGCCATCGGCGCCAAAAAGCGTCGGATTCTCTGGCAGTTCCTGACGGAGGCGGCGGTGCTGACCTCCCTGGGCGGCATTATTGGCGTGGCCAGCGGTATCGGCCTGGCTCAGCTGATCTCCTCCATGATGCAGATTCCGGTGGCCATCGACATGGCGGCCATCGCCATCTCCGTGGTGTTCTCCATGCTGATCGGTGTGATCTTCGGCCTGCTGCCGGCGGTTAAGGCGGCAAACCTGAACCCCATCGAAGCACTGAGAAGAGTGTAAGAAATCAGAAAAAACCCGGATGTACGTACGTGCATCCGGGTTTTTTTACCCGGGGAGTCAATGCCGGAATTGTTCGAATTTCTTCCCATTTCCTCTTTACAAAAATACACGAAATCGGTATGATTGTAGGTAGAAATCAATATCATTATATTGACAAATATCTATGTGTTGGTATAATGGAATCATCAAAAAGGAGGTATTTCCCCATGAAAAAATTTACTGCGATTCTTTCCCTGGTGCTGGCTCTGTGCCTGCTTTCCGGCTGCGCCGGCTCCACCGTTGTGTACTATTCCGACTGCACCTGCCCCGTGGACAGCCATGTGCAGGAAACCCCCGTCACCGAGGCTCCCGTGGTGGCCGAAGGTGCCGTGAAGACCGGCCTGGCAATCATCGCCGGTGCCGAAGCCGGTACCAAGGACGAAAACAACACCATCGAATACGATGTGACCCTGGCTGCTGTTCTGGTGGACGATGAGGGCGTGATTGTGGACTGCATCATCGATTCTCTGGGCGCCACTTTGGCATTTGACAACACCGGCGCTATCGTCACCGATCTGGTGACTTACGTCTGGACCAAGAATGAGCTGGGCGACAACTACGGCATGAAGGCCTACGGCGGCGCCAAGTACGAGTGGTACGAGCAGGCCGCTGCCCTGGCCGACTACGCTATCGGCAAGACCGTGGAAGAGCTTCGCGCCGGTGCCGTCAATGAAGCCGGCAAGGCTGCCGATGCCGACCTGGCCTCCACTGCCACCATCTATCTGGGCGGCTATGTGGCTGCCATTGAGAAGGCTGTTGCCAATGCCCAGCACCTGGGCGCCCAGGCCGGCGACCAGCTGAAGCTGGCAACCCTGAACTCCCTGGCTGACTCCACTTCCCTCACTGAGGAGAAGTCCGGCAATGCTCAGCTGAATGTGGATGTCACCGCCGTTACCATGAACGGTGAGGTCATCACTTCCTGCGCCATCGATTCCCTGCAGGCAAAGGTTGCATTCACTGCTGAGGGCGTGGAATCCATCCCTGAATTTGCCACCAAGAATGAGCTGGGTGAAAATTACGGCATGAAGGCCTGGGGCGGCGCTACTTATGAGTGGAACGAGCAGGCTGCCAACTTTGCTGCCTACATCACCGGCAAGACCCTGGGTGAGGTGCAGGGCATCGCTGTGGACGAGACCACCAAGCCCCTGGACGCAGACCTGGCTTCCTCCGTCACCATCTCCATCGGCGGCTTCCTGACCCTGCTGTCCAAGGCGGCTGCACAATGAGAAAGCGCGCCATAGCGCTGCTTCTGCTCTGTGCGATGCTCCTCTCCGGCTGCGCCGGAGCAGGGGAGCCGGAAAAGAAGCAGTATAACGCCACCTTTCTGACCCTCTTCGACACGGTCACCACCATCGTGGGCCGGGCGGAAAGCGAAGGGGAACTGATGGAAAAGGCCAAGGCGGTTCACGATGAGCTGCTTCGCTACCATCAGCTCTTCGACATCTACAATGATTACGAGGGCCTGAACAACTTAAAGGCCGTTAATGACAATGCCGGTATCGCCCCGGTTGTGGTGGATCGGGCCATCATTGATCTGCTGCTGGACTGCAAGGCCTATTATGCGCTGACCGACGGCCGGGTGAATGTGGCTATGGGCAGCGTGCTGGTGCTCTGGCATGAGGCACGGAACGACAGTCTGGAGGATATGGCCAATGCCTATCTGCCGGATGCGGTTGCCCTGGAAGCCGCGGCAGCGCATACGGACATTGCCTGCGTGGTCATTGACGAGGAAGCTTCCACCGTCTTTATCACGGATCCCCAGGTGCGGCTGGATGTGGGCGCCATCGCCAAGGGCTGGGCCACCCAGCGCATCGCGGAGAATGCTCCCTCCGGACTGCTGATCAGCGTGGGCGGCAACGTCTGCGCCACCGGCCCCAAGGACGAAAACGGCACCCCCTGGCGGGTGGGTGTTCAGAACCCCGACGGGGGCGATCAGTACCTGCACACCCTGAACGTGACCGATCAGAGTGTGGTCACCAGCGGCGATTACCAGCGCTGTTTCCTGGTGGACGGCAAGATCTACCACCATATCATCGACCCGGAAACTCTCTATCCCAGCGAGTACTGGCGCAGCGTCACCATCATCTGCCGGGATTCCGGCCTGGGCGATGCCCTCTCCACGGCACTGTTCCTGCTTCCTCTGGAGGAGGGGCTGGCACTGCTGGAGAAAACCGGCGCCGAGGCCATGTGGGTGGATGCCGCAGGGGAGAAATACTACAGCCCCGGATTTGAAGAATTTATACGAACCTAAATTGAGGTGAAAATCATGAATAAGCTGTTTTTTGGCGGTATTCACCCCAAATACAATAAGGAAATGTCCACGCATATCACGGATTTCATCAAAATCCAGCCGGATGTGGTGGTCATCCCCATGCAGCAGCATATCGGCGCCCCCTGCACGCCGCGGGTAGCTGTGGGCGACCATGTGGTGGTAGGTCAGAAGATCGGTGACGGCGAGGGACTCTGCGTTCCCGTCCATGCCTCCGTTTCCGGCACTGTCATCGCCATCGAGCCCCGGCCCCATGTTTCCGGCCGGATGGTGAATGCTGTTGTCATCGAAAACGACAAGAAGAACGAAGCCATTGAATTCCATGAGCGGGATCCCAAGACCATGACCGAAGATGAGATTCTCCATGCCATCCGGGAGGCCGGCATCGTTGGTATGGGCGGCGCTGCCTTCCCCGGCAACGTCAAGGCTCTGTCCGCCATGGGCAATGTGGATACCCTCATTGCCAACGGCTGCGAATGCGAGCCCTATATCACCGCGGACGACAGTTTGCTTCGCACTGAGCCTGACCATGTGCTGCTGGGTATGACCATCCTGGCAAACATCCTGCACCCCAAGCGGGTGGTTCTGGCGGTGGAGGACAACAAGGCGGAAGCCATTGAAAAGATCCGTTCTCTGCACCAGGAATTTCCCAACATCGAGCTGGTGGTGCTGCCCACCATGTACCCCCAGGGCGCGGAGAAGCAGCTGATCCAGTCCGTGACCCGCCGGGAGGTCAAGCCCGGCCAGCTGCCGGTGAGCGTGGGCTGCGCCGTGTTCAACGTGTCTACGTATGCTGCCATCTACCGGGCCGTCTGTCTGGGCCTGCCTTTGACCCGCAGAATCGTCACCGTCTCCGGCGAGGCCATCGCCGAACCTCAGAACTTCATCGTGCCCATCGGCACCACCTTCCACGACCTCATTCAGGTGGCTGGCGGTCTGCATGACAAGACCGAGCGTGTTATCTCCGGCGGCCCCATGATGGGCGTTGCCCAGAGCGATCTGAATGTGCCGGTGGTGAAGGCCACCAACTCCGTGCTGTGCCTGCTCAAGGATGTGAACGGCGCGGCGGAGAATCCCGTGTGCCTGCGCTGCGGCAAGTGCGTGGCCGTGTGCCCCATGCGGCTGCAGCCCCTCTACATGTACCGCTTCCAGAAGGCCGGCCGTGTGAAGGAGCTGGAGCGGCTGAATATCCTGGACTGCATGGAGTGCGGCAGCTGCGCTTTCACCTGTCCCGGCAAGCTGCCCCTGGTGGAGACCTTCCGCAAGGGTAAACAAATGGTAAGGGAGGCAAATGCAAAATGAAATTAACGGTTGCTTCCTCTCCCCACATCCGGGGTAATTTCCGCACCAACCGCATCATGCTGGATGTGGTGCTGGCGCTGCTGCCTGCTCTGGCAGTGGGCGCAGCCTTCCAGGGCCCCCGGGCGCTGGTGGTGGCGCTGCTGAGCATGAGCACCTGCCTGGTTGCAGAATATCTCTACGCAAAGATCACCAAAACCCGCAATACCGTGGTGGACGGGTCCGCCCTGGTCACCGGCCTGCTTCTGGCCATGACCCTGCCTGCCACCGTGCCCTACTGGCTGGTGGTGGTTGGCGGTATCTTCGCCATTATCTTCGTCAAAGCTCTCTGCGGCGGCCTGGGTCAGAATATTTTCAATCCGGCCCTGGCAGCCAGAGCCTTCATGCTGCTGATCTTCCCCGTGGGCCTGACCCGGTATCAGGGTCTGGACGGCGTCACCGCCGCAACACCCCTGCACCATATGGTCATGCCTGCCCTGCCGGAGGAGACCCTGGGCCAGATGTTTGTGGGCCGCTGCCCCGGCACCATCGGTGAGGTTTCCACCCTGGCGCTGCTGCTGGGCGGTGCTTATCTGGTGTACCGGAAGGTCATCTCCATCCGCATCCCCGCCGCCTACCTGGGCACCGTGGCTGTGCTGACCCTGGTGTTCTCCAAGACCGGCGATCCCGTCAGCTGGATGCTCTATTCGCTGGTTTCCGGCGGCGTGATGCTGGGCGCCATCTTCATGGCTACTGACTATGCCACCTCTCCCGCAACCCCCGTGGGCCAGGTGATCTATGGTATCGGCTGCGGTGCGCTGACCGTGTTTTTCCGCTACAACGGCCTCTTCCCTGAGGGTGTGACGTACGCCATCCTGATCATGAACGCCTTCGTCTGGTTCATCGACCGTCACACCGCCATGCGCCGCTTCGGCACCGGAAAGGGGGAGTATAAGGCATGAAAAAATCTGTTCTGATCCCTATTCTTGCCATTGTCCTCTGTGGAGCGCTGCTCTTCGGCGTGTCCGCGGCCACCTTCCCCATGTATCTCGGCAACCGGCTGGAGTGGCACCTGCAGGATATGCAGACGGTTCTGCCCGGCGCGGAGGATTTCACCAAGGAGCCCTACGTGGGCGAGGATGGCAATATCGTCTCCGTCCACAAGGCGGATAACGGCTATGTCATCGAAACCGAATCCTACGGCTATGCAGGCAACATTACCGTCCTGGTGGGCGTGAACAATGAAGGCAGAGTTACCGGACTGGTGGTTCGTGAGCTTTCCGAAACCGTGGGCCTGGGCGCCAACGCCCTCCACGATACGGACTTCCTGGCCCAGTTCCTGAACAAAACCGGCAGCTTTGCCGTGGGCGCCCCCGGTGCGGATGCCTTCTCCGGCGCCACCGGTGAGGAGACCACCGGCGAGGAAATTTACGTGGATGCCATCAGCGGCGCCACCGTTACCTCCAAGGCCATTGCCCGGTGCGTCAATTCCGCCATCGCCTATGTCACCGGCGCGGATGTGGAATCCGGCGCTACTTCCTGGGGAGGTTGAGTTATGAAAAAGTATATGCTGAATACCTTCCTGGCTGTGGTCTTTACCCTGGCGCTGCTGGCGATGGTCATTGCCCGGTTTATCTGCCCTGTGCTGGTGTTCCCCGGCTTCGGTATCCCCAATCTGGTGCTGATTTCCCTGATTGCCCTGCTGCTGGATCACTATCTGGTCAAGGATGCATCCCGGTGCTATATCTGCATCCCGGTGTTTGCCTTCCTGACCTTCGGCCTGCTTCCCTTTGCGGCGGGCTTCCTGGACGGTGCTGACATCCTGCTGATGGGCCTCAAGGGCGGCATCACCTTCACCGCCGTGACCTGGCTCTTCAGCTCCATGATGGATCGTCTTTCCACCGGCCCCGAGGCCAAGCTGGCCCCGGTGATGAGTGCCATGGGCCTTTATCTGGCTTCCCAGTGCTTCATGGGTATATTCTGAATGTAAAAAAGTCGCCGCCCACAAGGGCGGCGACTTTTTGCGTTGATCAGAAAATTTCCAGCAGAACGATCAGAATAATACCGGGCACACCGAAAATGCCGGAAACCAGGGTGGTCAGGGCATTGATGGGCAGCACCAGGCCGGTGAAGCCGGACACGCTGTTCAGCAGCCACAGACACACGAAGCCGGTGAGGGCATGAAGCGCCAGCTTGACGGCCCACTTCATGGGGGTGAACAGAATCTTCAGCACCAGAAGGCCGAGCAGGATGGGAATGGCAAAAGTGATGATATTTTCCATGGGAATCCTCCGTATTGATTTTCTAAGTATGGGTAAAATGATGCTGGACAGCCAAACATCAGAAACTTTCAGCATGACGATGCCGATTTTACCTCTGATTGAAAGAGTTGTCAAGTGTATCACCGGAATTGATGCGAAAAAGGGGTGAGAAAGGAACGGCTCACTCCTACATATTGCCACGAAAGTTCCAAAAATAAACGAAAAAGCGATAAAAGAATATGTCCGCAACCAGACCTGTGATTTTTCTTGACATTTTCCTTGTTTCCCGCTACAATCTCATAAGAGTATTTGACTGCCACCGGGTAGTGAGCGAAAGCGCTTGTTTGCACATCGTTAGGTCTTAGAAGATGTGTGAGCGAGGGCTTATTTTTTATGTTTTGG
>RHMF01000240.1_pt1 | contig 22735 bp, 38 predicted proteins | sample 5365151 | NCBI WGS metagenome assembly RHMF01 (sample SAMN10266501, study PRJNA497801) | feces metagenome | isolation source: feces | host: Bos taurus | place: China: Prairie of Fairy Mountain | collected 2017-08-14 | reverse complement strand
ACTTTCTCGTCGTAATTCTGTTGGTCTCTGTGATAATCTTTCCAGTCTTTTATCGGTTTAAGGACAAAGAAGTCGTCATTAAATAACAAGAATTCTCCTGAATAAACACCGCTGTTGATGAATGCTTCCATCTGCTGCCACGGCACCCAAGCCCTTGTGAAGCTCGGATTACGAGTCAGTGTATTCGGCACAAATATTGCGTGTTCTGATTCTTGAAACCATTTAGGCTTGTCACCAATCAGGATAACAGTAGTTACGCCAAGATTTTTCACCGCCGAGCGAATCGAGTATTTTAATTCGTCCGTACAAGACTCTTTGTAATACCAGACGCCAACCGTGGGACAAGTCATTAGCTGTCCTCGGTTTGTCTGATGCTAATTTTAGGGTTACCATTTAAATCACGATTAGCCACAATTAACATCTTACGTTTACACCTGCGACAGACTATTTCTACTGTAGAACCTGTTGCGATGCGACACAATTTAGCTCTACAGTGAAACACTTTACCATCAGGCTTCAAGATAGAGCCTGGACAATTAATGTCTATGAGTGAATCCATGTTTTATTTCCTCCGATAATTTTAAGTTCTTCCTTCTGGTTTCCCAAGCCTTTTTACCCATTTCTTTGTGTTGTTCTGTTGTTATATTTTTCCAGTTGGTGTTCCCAATCATCTTTTTAGAGATTTTTGGTTGTTTCCTTCCTTTGAGTGGACTATCATGAGTTTGATAATATCTTTTCTTTGCCAAACGCATCTTTGCTTTAGTTTCTTCAGAATGTTTTTTACCAGTCATAGACTTTGATAATTTATCACGAGAGTTTTTATTCTGCCACTGTTTCTTTGCTCTTTCAGATAATTGTGGGCATTTCTTACCTTTATTCCACGCTTCACCTCTACCTGCTCTCTTTCTTTTTACCCAACCTTGTTTAAGTAGTTCTCTTGGGCAATGACTTCCTTCTTGACCTCCATTTGCAATGTTATATCCAATAGACTGCAGGTTTCGTTCCTTTATCTCCTTGCGTTCTAATTTGTTTGCTTCTGTTTGTGTTGTAACTCTGTGAAGAACTTTTCTCTTAAAACTTTCAGCTCCAAATCTTTCTATGGCTATTTTTAATCTCTTACCGCTTCCAAGATATGGATCATCTATTTCTCTTATGTTTGTTGGTCTTACTAAATGTTGTCCGACATATTGTTTGCCTGTGTCGGTATTGGTGGTAATGTATATAATATAATACTTTCTACGCCTATTCTTTACATCATTTAGTGTTAATTCCATACATAATATTATACTACTAAACCGCTAAGGAGTAAACATTAGTTCTCTTCTTCTGGTCGAACTTCCGCCTCAGTATCATTGTCGACTTTTTCATCGAATTTCAATTCTCCTGTCTCGACAATTTCTGGATCGATAGTTTGCTTTACTTTTTTCACAGTCTTCTTCTTGGTTGTCTTCTTCTTAGGTTTCTTTTCTTGTTTCTTAAGAGTTTCTAGAAGAGCCATCTCTGCTTGTTCGTCCATAAACTCATTATACGCACGAGCATCAGCTCCTTCGAATTGTAAATCTGGCTTGATCTGCTTTAGTTTTAGAAGTAGATCAATCGGTTTTGCTTTTCTTGACATGTCATAATCTCCATATTTTATTCTTTAATTATGCTACTTTGCCTGTTTTTGAAGATTTTTAATGAGTTTTCTGTACTCTTCTTTACGTTTTGCATTCGGACCATGAATAATCCCGTTTAACAACAATAATTGACTGGCTTGTTCTCTGCGAACCACCTTTATCATTTCTCTTACTTGATATGCTGGCAGTTCTTCGTAAATCTGTTTAAGAGTGTATTGCGGATAATAAAAGGCGATTGTGGCTGCTTCAGCAACAACATCTTCGTCAGTTGTAACATTCTTCTTGGGCTGATTCTGCATCTTGACGACAGTATATTCTTTGCCGTCAATAATTTGCTTCTCAGCGTTTTGCATACTAGAATCCTAGCGAAGCCAATTCTTGCTTTGCTTCTTGACTGTCAAGTAATTCGGCTTGGATCATTAGATCGAATACGTGCTTCTTGTTGGAAGGCAAATTGTCCAACATCTCATCCAAAGGCATAGCACCTTCGTGTGGATGGAATAGGTCGTTAAACGCTTTAGAAATCTCTTCAGAGACTTTCTTGACTTCGTTCTCGATTTTAGTTTTGGCTGCTTTATCTTTGGTATCGTCGCCAAGTTTAGCGTAATCTTTGTCGAGTTCTTGAAGCCTATTGTATCCTAATTGAATAGGACGTAGTTGCTTCTGGGAAGGATAATCTACTGTATAGACGTGTTCCTTGCCATCTAAAACAACGGCGTAATCGAATGAGTCATTTAGCTCTTTACCGATGGTATATTTTGTTGCCATATATGTTCTCTTTCCTCCATATTGGAATCTTAATGTTTAGTTAAACCAATTATGGTCTATCGTAGATTTTTAGTAAATCTGGCGTGTCTGCCTCCGTTCTGTCTCCTTAAATGGTTTTTGTCGATTTTCGACAGAGGCGGTGATACGATTCGGCTCTGTTATTTTTCGTGCATTTTCGGAATTTGTCGTTCTCCAATTATTAGTTTAGTTAGATTGGTATAACTTTAAATTAAGTTTAACTTACTAAATAAGCCTTAGTTTAAGTTATAGTTTATTGGTTTTATAATAAGGCTTAATTGGACACTAAACTTCCTCCCCAACTTACCTTTTCTTTTCCTCTTCCTTCTTACTTACCCCCTTACCCCCTTTCTTCCTTCCTTCTCCTTCTCCTTTCCTCTCTTCCCCTCCCTCTTTTACATAAAATTATGTCGCAATCGTGGCATTATGTAAAGTTTTCTGCGAGAAATTTACTTTCGCCTCCGGACGACCCCAAAAGATTTACTTTTTCCGCCGAATCTTGCATAATTAGGTCATGATGAACGAGAAACAACAGGCATTAATTGAAGACAAGCAGACGGCGAAGATTCGTCGCCTAGAAGAACAGATTCTGCGTCTTAAAGAACAGAAAGCCAAACTAAAAGAACGCAATGAGAAACTTAAAGCCCAACTCGCCAAGAAAGATTTGGCATACAAGAAATTGCAACAACAACTAGTACAAGAAGGTAAGATTAAGGATCCGCCTGTGAAACGGCTTCACTCTCGCCATCCAGAATTAGCCAAAGCGTTCTCGCAATTGTGTCGTGAATGGAATCTCAAGACGATGAACACCAAGAACACTACGATGGCGATATTAAGGATTATTGAACCAGATGACAACGGTGTCGTCGAGTATACCGAACAAGACGTCATAAATTATATAACCATTCTCAGAAGACTCGGCAGAAATAAATATATGCAGAACCCAACTCTAGCGGAGTATTACGAGCCATACGACAGTTTGGTTTTGTTTAAGCATTACAAGATGATTAGGAGAAATCTTTTGCAGTGGTTAAACCCAAAGAAAGCCCAATCAGAACAATTAGGATTCAAGACAGGCAACACAACCTTGAACGGAATCGAATTGAAGCCGATTAAGAAGACGGCGGTTTGTACGTGGGAAGATTTGCGAAATCAACACCGTGGCATCTCGCATGTAAACGACGTTGTAAGTATAGAAGAATTTAAGGGCGATGATTTGGTTCGGGAACGAGAAAGGCGACAATTGAAAGTGGGTGGTGTTTATGATGAAGAAGCTGTTAGAGAACGTATTAAGTATCAGGCGGAGCGATATTGGGGCGAAGATAAGATAACGGAACAGATCATAAACGAAACTCCCATCGTCGACGAAGATGACGACGACGATATAGATATCAGTGAATTTAAGGAGGTAAAATGAAAGGATTCGTATCATTACACCAACACACCGCTTGGTCTGCCTTGGACGGTTTAGTAAATATACCAGACCTTGTGACGAGAGCTAAAGAATATGGTATGCCAGGAGTAGCAATTACCGACCACGGCACACTTACTGGTGCGTTTAAGTTTTATGAAGAATGTAAGAAGCAGGGCATAAATCCGATTATCGGCGAGGAATTTTATGTAGCATTTAAAGACATGCGTTCTAGAGAGCCAGAAGAACGCAAACGCTTCCATTTAACAGTTCTGGCTAAAGATATAGTGGGCTTGAAAAATCTCTTTAAATTGAGTTCTCTTGCTTATACTGACGGCTTCTATTATAAGCCACGTATCGATGAAAAAGCGTTGTTACAGTATCATGAAGGTTTAATCGTTCTTTCCGGATGTCATTCATCTAAGATCAGCCAATATTTAATTGGCGACGAAGAAAAGGGGATTAAACAAGACCGTGCTCGTGCTCTGAAGATGATTGATTGGTATAAGAAAGTTTGGGGCGAAGATTTTTATCTAGAAATTCAATGCCATGGTCTGAAGGGAAGCCCTCGTCCTTGGTCAGAACAAACTAAACTGAATGACGAACTAATAAAGATAGGCAAAGCCAAGAATATTAAAGTAGTTCTCACCGCCGATTCACATTATTTGGATCTAGAAGACACTGAAACTCACGAAGTCTTGTTGTGTATTGGTTCGCAGAATAAATATTCCGATCCTGACCGTTGGTCTCTACGAGATTGGGATTTGTCATTCCCGAAACCAGAAAATGTAGAAAAATGGCTTAAAGACGAATACGGAACAACCGAATATGCCGAGAACACGCTTGAAATTAACGATAAAGTAAATATCGACTGGAAGTATGGGGATTATCTTATCCCAAAATTCAACACTGGTAAATTGTCTGAGTACGATTATTTACGCCAACTGATCTACAAAGGTTTTCAGAAGAAATGTCCCGATAAACTGAATGATAAAGTTTATACCGAACGAGTCAAGTACGAATTAGACACTCTTAAGCAGATGGGCTATTTAGGTTATTTCTTGATAGTCCAGGATTATGTAAACTGGGCGAAGAATCAAGGGATAGGCGTAGGTCCGAGTCGTGGTTCGGCTTGCGGTTCGCTTGTGGCTTACTTATTAAATATTACCGAGATTGACCCAATGGATAAGGGTATGCTATTCGAGAGATTTATCAATCCTGATAGACCATCTATGCCAGATATCGATATTGATTTCGAGGATACTCGTCGTGAAGAAGTCGTAGAATATGTGACTAAGAAATATGGTAAAGATTGTGTCTGTAACATTTTGGTTCTTGGTTATCTTAAAAGTCGTTCTGTGTTTAAGGACGTGGCTAGAGTCATGAGTTTGCCGTTCGACGAATCTAACGAGGTAACAGCTCTTATGCCTCCGGACTTAAATGCTAAACATTTCCCGCTAACCAAAGTCTTGGAAGAAATATCTGAAATTAAGGATATGTATAATCGTAATCCGAAGATAAAGGAAGTGTTCGACTATTCTCTAAAACTAGAAGGCAAACCGAGACACCATGGTGTGCACGCTTGCGGTGTGATTATTGCTCCGGAACCACTTACTAACCTAATTCCTGTCGAGACTGATTCAACAGGTAAAATTGTAAGCCAATTCCCTCCGGAAGACTTGGAGAAATTGGGCTTGCTTAAGATGGATTTCTTAGGCTTATCGACCATCAGCATCATTCAGAACACACTGAAATATATTCCCGAAATAAAATCGTTCTACGATATTCCGACTGACGACAAAGCGACTTACGACACATTCTGTCGTGGCGAATCTTACTTCTGTTTTCAGTTCAACACAAGTTTAGGACGAGATACTTGTACCAAGATGTTACCACGAACCATTATGGAATTGAGCGACGTTACAGCGATTGCTCGTCCAGGTCCGATGATAAATATTCCGCATTACCAACATCGTAAAGACGGTTCGGAACCTGTAGAATACAATAATAAATATGAAGAACAATTCTTCGGCTCTACTTACGGCATAAACGTTTATCAGGAACAAGGTATGCAATATTTGCAGGCTGCTGCTGGCTTTACTCGTGGTCAAGCAGACTTCTGGCGTAAGGGTGTAGCTAAGGCTAAATACGACATTCTTGATGACCTATATCCTAAATATCTTAAAGGTTGTAGCGAACACGGTATTCCGAAAGAAGACGCTGAAAAATGGTGGCACGACCAACGTGAAGGCGGTTCGTATACATTTAATTTGGCTCACAGTTATGCGTATGCCTATATCGGTTACATTACTTGTTACTTACTAACCCATTACCCAGTGGAATATATGTCGGCGGTCATGAATAACGTCAAGAAGGACAAGGACAAATTGGGCGAGTGCTTGGTTGTTCTAAAGAAATTAGGCATTAAACTCCAAGTCCCGAATGTCAAGAAATCTACTATGGGCTTTACGCCAGACGGTCATAATATTATTTACGGTTTAGGAGCAATTAAGGGATTAGGATCTTCCGCCGAAGAAATTATTGCTCGAACCAGAGAAGCCAATCCTAAAACTCTCGAAGAGTTTCTACTTGCGTTCGAAAAGAAGACACTTAATAAGACTAGGCTTTATGGTTTGGCTTATGCTGGTGCCTTGGATTGTTTTCTCCCACCTAAAAATAGGTCGGTTGTGATTGACAATTTGGAAGAGATTGAAAAGTGGCGAGACAAGAGATTAAAACCGCCTACGAAGACTGGTAAGGTGTTTACCGATCCATTGGTCTTACCGCCTTACACTGAACCAACTCCGAAAAAGCTCATCCAAATTGCTGTATTGGAGAAAGAAGCGGTGGGCGATTTCATCACTTGGAACCCATTATCACTTTACCCTAAAGCAAGAACACACCAAAGAACAGAGTTAGAGGAATTTAGTGAGGAAGAGATTAAGAGGTTTGTTGAGCGTCAAGACCGCTTCCATAAGAAGATTAAAGCTCTACCAGAAGTGTATGGATTAGTCCTGGATGTTAAAAAGAAGACAAGTGCTAGAGGCAATGATTATAAGGCGGTTACAGTGGATTTGGGAGACAGGACGGTTTCGTTCTCGGTTTTCGATAATAAGAGATTTATTGTCAACAATATTTATAGAATCGAATTCGCTGTCGAGCATCGTAGTCCAGATTATTTGAACTTAATTTCTGCCGAAGACGTAACACCAAAAGTATAAGGGCTTACGTTTTGCCTTTACTTTTTCTGAACAAAGTAAGATAATTAAATTACAACATTAACTAAAAGGAGGTTAAAATGTTCAGGATGAACAAAAGTTCACAAGAGATCCTCGACGAAGGGAATCTCAATAAATATCAATTGGCAGCTCATAAGAGGCAATTGGTGTACAAAGCGATATTAGATAATCCATATATTATGGAGAATAAGCAACTAGCAGAAGCTGCTGGCTACGATATGTCCGATTGGACAGCAGACAGCTACACCAAGGGTTCAGCCTTTATTCAGAATATGTTGCGTCAGGGATATATCGAGAAGCATTTAGGTAAAGACGGTCAAGAATATTTTTATATCACCAGCAAAGAAAAAGTCGATGCCGAAAGTCCTACCAAGACAATCAAGAACGAAGACGACTACGCAAAGGCTCGTTTGGAAGAAGAACGTGAAGCGGAGATGGGACCAGAAGGACAGCCGAAACAAGATTGGGTCAATGACGAACCAGAATCACTAAAAGAAGCTAGAGCAAGTTTCACCAAATTAATGGAAGAATGCGAAGAAACCATTTACGATGAACCTTGCGAGGATGAAGAATATTCTGGTTGTTTATCTATTGGTCAGAGCGGTTCTAAAGGCAATATACAAATCAGGTTCTCTGATAAGACGAAAGCCGAAATCATCGAAATTATTAACAACCTTAATTTGGAGGATATATTTTAATGGCAGAACAAAAGCAAAATCCACTAGAAGCGTTTAAGAATTCACTTACCGATCCGATGGAGCAATACCGCTTCCAAGTGTTCTGGGATTATTACCGAGAAACCTTTAAGCAAGCAAAGCCGAATGATGTTGTACGCAAACTTACAGCCGATCAACTTATCAATCGTTGGAAGAGAGCACGCTTCTTGGGATTGAATTTCGATGGCGTACAAGTCTTCTTCGACTGGAAGTTCGGCTTCGATTTTAGTTATATCGGAATGAAGAATCTTGTTCTTCAGAAATATCCTAACGCTAAATTCGATATCAATGTCGTTTACAAAGACGACGAACTCACTTACCAGAAAACGGAAGAGGGTGTTAAGTACACATTTACTCCCAAGGATCCATTTGCGTTTCCTGTTTTAGATAAGAATGAAACCAATGTTAAAGGTGCGTTTGGTTATATTAAATGTAATGATGAATCTGGCACAGAAGTATTTATCACTTTAACCATCGAGTCTATTCTAGAGATGGAAGGTATGAGTAAATCGAAAGCCAATTGGGCTAAGTGGGCGGATCAGATGATTATTAAATCTACCATTAAGAGAATGACAAAGCAATTACGCTTCGATGAACGCATTCAACAGGCGATGGAGATTGATAACGAATTGTACGGTGCCGATTTCTCTAATCCAGAAGATCCACACCAGACTACTTTCGATGAAGCCGAAGCCGTTCTCAATTCTATGCCGATGATACCAGAACAACCAGCCAACGACGCTGATCTTGAAGAAATTTTACAGAATGTAGAGGTTAAAGAAGAAAGTAACTAATATGAAGAGGGTGATTATACTACGAGGTATTTCTGGATCTGGTAAATCGACCTTTGCTAAAAAGTTGGTTTCGGAGGGCTATCATATTGTCAGCCGAGACCAGCTTAGGCTGAATCTTTTAGGAAGGGAAGGTCTCGAAAAGTATTTCGAAGCTGGGATGGATTTTAACCTTGAGGAACACATCACACAAGTCGAAGAAAGAGAAATTGCTGGGCATTTAATCAAACGTCATAAATTGATTATTGACGACACCCATACTAAACGAGTGTATGTCCAAGCACTAGTGAATTTGTTCTTCGAAACCGATACTGATCCGGACGATGTCGAAATGATAGAGTTCGACGTCCCCATTGACGTAGCACGCAAGCGTTGCGACGCAAGGGATAAAAAGCCTATCTCCAACATAGTTTTGCAAAAGCAATATTCTGCCATGCAAGACAAATTCTCTCTTATGGATTTTCGCCTTGATGAAGAAAGAGGATACCATGGCTGGATTCCGAGACCAATCTCTCGCAGAGGCAAAATTATGGACGGAATATATCAATGTCGTGAGTGGTTCATTCCGGATTTCGACACAGAACTTTATATTCCTGACGAATCATTACCTAGGGGAGTAATCGTAGATTTAGATGGAACTTCGGCTCACCGTGCCATCCTTACAGAACCCACAATTCATATGCGTTCTTTTTATGATTACGACGAAGTGGACACAGATGTCCCAGATAAATTTACCAAAGCTCTTATCGGCGGTTTATTATCTATGAGCATTGAACCTGTATTCTTGTCTGGTCGTAAAAGATTCGACAATAAGAATGGCGAAGTAGTAGACGTCGAAGCCTTGACTAAGAAATTTATTGAGAAGAAATTAGGCGTAATCGAACCAACCTTATTCATGAGAGATCCTATCAAGGACGTAGACGAGAACGGTAATGATCTTAAAGACGACAAAGTTAAGCACCGCATACTTCATGAAGAAGTAGCACCACAATTTAATATTATCGGAGCACTAGACGACCGAGCCAGAGTTTGTGCTGTCTGGGAAGATGTCGGTATTAAATGTTTAAGTTGCTCTTCTATAAATCAATTAGGAAGGTATTAGTATGTACGAGAATAATCCGACTAAACAAATCAAGGCAATCTTATTAGCCAACGACTGGTCTTATAACGAAGATGGTTATTACTTTAAAGGCAGTTGTGAATTATCTGAAGAGGAGGCTGTCCGAATCTTTCAGGCTTGTAGAATCGGCGAATATGATCGGGGATACGACGCAGCCCTTACTCATGTAATGGGAATTTGTGCCAAAGAATTGGAGGACTAATGAAATACCAGAACTTGTATAATATTTACAAGGCGGTTAGGGAGATTCTACCAGAAGGAGAGCTTGGACTTGTTGGAGGTTGTGTTCGTGACACCCTTTTAGGTTTAGAACCGAAAGACTACGATTTCAACACCAACCTTACTCCGGATAGGGTAGAGGAATTAGTAAAGAAAGCTGGTAGACATGTATATACAGTTGGTAAGAGATTTGGAACTATCGGCTTTAAAGTCCCTATTATAGAATATAACGACTACGACTATGAAGGTGGTTGGGGTCCACAATGGCATATGAGAGAAACTTTTGTTTATGTAGAGGTAACTACTTATCGTGACGAAACTTACGATCCCAATTCTCGCAAGCCAGTTGTTGCTTTTGGCACCGATTTAAGAGAAGACATTCTCCGTAGAGATTTTACCATTAACTCCATTTGGTACGGCAGCTTAGACCCAGAACAAGAACCAGATATTAAAGATTTACTAGCAGGATGGAACGATCTTGATCTTAAAAGAATCAAGTCTTGTCGAGATCCGCAGAAGATGATAAGCGACGATCCTCTCCGTATTCTACGAGCCGTTAGGTTTGCTTGTAAATTTGGCTTTAATATCGAACCAAACCTATATGGAACTTGCCGTAAGAAACGTGAGCGTCTGTGGACAGTAGCCATTGAACGACAGACAGTGGAATTAGACAAAATACTTACTTCTGATTCGGCTGAACGAGGCTTAGAGATTCTTAAAGATCTTGGAATACTTGATATGTTGTTGCCAGAATTAGATAAGATTCCGTTAGCGTTCTCTGACGATCCGGATGTTGCTTGGCGAAAATTACTACACTACGTAGGCGGTGAATTACGTTATGACGATTGGGGTTCCGAACATTACGTATATAACAAGTCTAGGCATAACTTTCTTTGTCAAGGAATAGCTGCTCGCTTTAAGTTTAGCAATAAGAGATTGGAGATAATCAATGAGTAATGAATTTAAGGACTGGCGAAGAGATTTTGTTGTGGAACATATGCCGGAAGGATGGGAGATTGTTGTCCATCCAGATGATCCTTGGCAAGAAGAATTACTAGTTAAAGGACAATGTTTCTTGACTATGTACGAGGCTTACCAGTGGCTCTTAAAAGGTCAAGATACCGCTGAACAGATTTAATTTACTTTTCTGTAATTAAAAACCATAATTGGTTCATGATTAAATTCACAGAACAACAAGTAGCAACTTTGGAAGCCCATGTAGATGCTGGTCTGATCCGTAAGCAGTATGATCCGACTCGTCCCCTGTCCATCTACACATACTCCACTGTGTGCGAACTCAACGAGGCTTGGGACGAATACACTCGTGAGTCAAGAGGCTTGGTTCTGGACAACAAAGGTAGAGTTGTGATTCCCTGCATACCTAAGTTCTTCAATTCGGGAACCAAGTTTGCAGAACCGATTAGTCTGTCTGATCCCGCAACAGAAATAACGGAGAAGAACGACGGCTACCTTATTCAAGTAAAGAAGGATAGTGAATACGGCTTAATTGTCACTAGTAAAGGTTCTTTTACCTCTAAAATGGTAGAGAAGGCAAAAGAGATTATTGTTGAAGATCAGTTAGAAGAAGGAATTCTTTACGTATGCGAACTTTGTTGTAATTTTCCTGGCGACGAAGCGATAATTGTAACTCGTTGGAAGGAAGACCCAAAACTAGTCTGTTTCAGCAAACGTAACGAAGACGGTAAAGATTTACCATTAATAAACATTCCTGAGTGCTTCGAATTAGTCCGCAGATTTAGTCCACAAGAAGCCACAGAATATCTTAAAAGAAACGATATTGAGGGAGTGGTAGCATTTCAGGATGGTAAGCGGACAAAGTTTAAGACAGACAATTTCTTACGGCTTCACCGCCTAATTTCCGATGTCCGCAAGGTTCGTGTCTGGGAGTTGTTGGCTTCCGGTCAAGACTTAGATGAAATACAAGTTCCGGACGAATTCATGAATCAGATGAAACAATGGCGTGACGAATTACTTGAACAAATTGCGAAATGGAATTCTGTCCTGCTTCAGTATGATAACCAAACCAAGAGTTGGACAGATAAAGATCTGGCACTTAATAAAGATATTCCGCAATTCTACAAGGTTATGTTGTTTAACCGCCGTAACAATAAATCGAACCACACTATTATGTATAGAAAATTAAGAGAACTAATAAAGGAGGACAATGCCTAATAAAGATTTCGATTTAGGATTCAATGGTATACTTGAAGACCTAAAAGAAATATATAAACCAACTAAGGTCGACCGACAAACCTTTGTTACGTTGGCTAATGCCTATGTAAAGGACTTCGGGTATCTGAACGAATTGGACAACACCACCAGAGCTTTGGCTGATAAATATTCTATAGAGAAGGATTTTCTAGGCATCCCATACTTCGGCGGTAATTTATTCAATGTAGTCCTCGATTTACTAGGCGACGATTTTTCTTATTGGTTCTACGATTGTGAAAAGTCGTTCGATAAGTTCAATGAGAATGTTACGTTCTCAGACGGCTCTCATCCAGACATTCATTCTTTAGAAGATTTATGGAAGTTCAGCAAGGGAGACTAAGATGGCACCAGAAGACTCAGAATGCACAATAACCTTTACTCCGAGTGATAATTGTTTAACAGGAACTGCCTTCTTCGACGCAGCAGATGGTAACCTCCTTAAAGAATCTGTGAAACGCTTAGAAGAAAAGGTTCTAGAAACTAAAAATCCTGTAATGTATGTGTTCGTCAATAAAGGGCTGAAGATGAACGCAGGGAAGGTTTCAGCACAGGTTGCCCACGCTCAAGAAGAATTGTTTGTCGAAATCTTAGATAATGGCGACAACGAATTGCGAGATTTTCAATTCAAGTGTATGAAGCAAAATCCTCGCACCGTAATTGTTCTTGAAGCTAAGAACACCGACGAATTGTATAAGATCAATTCCTACCTAGAATCCTGCAATATATTCACTGGCATTTATGTAGATGAGGGTTCGGCAGATGGCGACTATATGCTTGAGCCGACCGCTATTGCTTGCCAATATTTGGATAAGTGTGATCCGAGAACCGAAGCTATCTTCAAGATGTTTAGGCTTTACACTTACGAAGAACAAGAAAATCTCGAACCACATCTGCGTAAAGCAGCGACTATTCTTGAAAGAATCTCTTACCATGCTTGTCATCCTTCCCGACGCCATTGGCTAAAAGGTGTTAATTCTTCTCAATTCAGGCTTGATGTTTTACAGAAAGTGGCTGCTTGGGATGAATACTCTTATGAGAATAATCTACTAAAATATATAGGATATAATCATGAAACCGAATAATATTATCTTAGAGTGCGTTGTTGGCTCTCATATGTACAATCTCGACACTCCGGAATCCGATATCGATACTAAAGGTATTTATGTCCTACCGCTTCAGGAATTAGTAAGCACTATGGATGGCTTTAAGAAGATCGATAAAGTTTATGACCATAATGATCCGGATTGGGCTTACTACGAAGTACAAAAATATATGTCTCTAGTTATGAAAGGCAATCCGACCGCTCTTGAATTGCTATACGCTAATGAGTACAACATTCTTGAGCCATTGGGACAAATTCTAGTAGAGAACCGAGATGCCTTCTTGTCCAAGAAAATTAAGAATGCTTATTTAGGCTACGCTAGACAGCAAGTTGTCCGTAAGTACCGCAACGCTTCAGACATTACTGAATATCGTGCTGGTAAGCATGTACGGCACACGTGGAGACTAATTAAACAATACGAACAGTTGGCTACCACCGGAACTCTCAATCCTCGTCTTACTGACGAAGAACGCAAAGAATGTTTCGAATTTCAAGAGAAATCTTTTAATGAAGTCGCCGAATGGTTCCGCACCGAATCGGCTCGTGTTGAATCTTTGCCAAGCGTACTGCCAGACGAACCCGACTACACGAAGATTAATGCCGTTTTGGAGACCATAAGGAAGTACGTATGAAATATCTCGCTCGTAAAATAGTGTTTCTAGATATTGATGGCGTTGTAAACACCCTACAAATAACCGAAGATTTACAGCCGAAATATTACACTGAATACGACGAGAAAGTTGGTAACGAACAGGCGGTTAGGTGGCTCAATAAACTTTGTCTGGAATCTGGTGCCCATATCGTAATTTCTTCTTCTTGGCGACACGCTGGCTTGGAGGTCTGCAGTAATTGCTTATACAACTCTGGCTTGGACAAGAAGATAAAAATTATAGATAAAACACCAACATACTTTTTTAAGGATCGTGGCTACGAAATTAAATGCTGGCTAAAAGAACATCCCGAAGTTTATCAGTTCGTTATCTTGGATGATGATTCTGATATGGGATCTCTCGCAGACCACCTAGTTAAGTGCGACGGAACAAAGGGCTTCTTGGCTGAAGAATACTACCGAGCTACCGAAATATTGGATGATTTTACAAGTTATTTAAAGGCATTAAACAATGAATTTAGCAAAGATTGAAGCAGAACACATTTACGATATTACCTTCGATTTCAAGGGAATGAAAAAGGTTATCGACAAAGAGTTTAAGAAATTATCTGATATCGACGAAATCGCCGATTTCATTTGTAAATTACGAGCTAGAGCTTGGTATTGGCAAGAGGAAGACCATCCGGATTTAGATTGTGCCAAATTCTACAATAAAATGTGGCAGTCGTTATTAACCAAAGCTGGAAGCAAAATGTCTAAAGCCGATTATATGGACTTATATTACGCTGTTGATCCTAATCCGTAACACTTTACTAATTTATCTCCTCAAACCATAATTAGTTTTATGAAAAGGATGTTACGAGATTTCTTTAGTAAGCTAGACCAAAAATTCGAGGGTAACAAACTCTACGATTGGTACTGGTGGAATATTTGGTCGAACATTTGGAAGGTTTGCTACGCCATTCCAAGAGATAAATGTTTACAACACAAATATAACAAACAGCGTATTGCCGACGGCGTAAGTGACCAAGACTGTTGGTCTATTCCAGATTGGTTGCTCGAAACTATGTACAACGCTTTAGGCAAATTTCTATTAGCCGAGTACGGCAAAGAGCCTGTTGATTGGAAGGAACACACTTGTAAAACGCACAACAAAAGGCTTTACGATCAGATTGTAGCATTCCGCTCGGAATACGAGCATTTATTAGATATTAGAGAAAGAGTCGCCATCTTCGATATCGGTAATGATCCGGACGAAGTCTGGTATCCCGAATATAAAAGTATGGTAGAACGAGAATACGAAATTTATCAGACATGCATTTACTTACTGACAAATCTATTAAGCAAGAATCTGGAGAACCTTTGGTGGTAAAGGGTGCTGTTATGACTAAGCCATTAGAAATTCTAGTTATCCCCGACGTCCATCTAAAACCTTATATCTTCGACCGTGCCGAAAAGATTCTCGAAAGTGGTCAGGCTAGTTATGCCGTTTGTCTAGGCGATTATGTGGACGAATGGGAGTGCGACAACAAACTTGATATGTATCAAGAGATTTTCGACCGCATGAAAGCGTTTAAGCAGAAATTCCCCGAAACTGTATTTCTTATTGGCAATCATGACTTCGCTTACCTATATCCCGAATGCGGTTGTAGTGGACATTCAAGACAAGCCGAACCGCTCGTGCGTCAGAATCTTGGCTCGTTACGATGGCTTTGTGGCGAGCATAAAGTCGCCGTCAGATTGGGTAAGGTTTTATTTAGCCATGCTGGTATTACTGAATCCTACCTAAATGAAAATTACGCAACCACTAGGAGACAGTTCAATAACCCAAAAGAAAAGTTCGGATTTCACCACACTGGCGAATTTATAGACTACGTCATAAATGACATGAATATCTGTTTAAGAAGCGAACAAGGACATAACGTTCTGTGGAATAATAATAGTCCTTTATGGGCTAGACCACAACACACAGCAGAGCCAATGTTCGACGAAGGATATTTACAGGTAGTAGGACATACTCCGACTAAGAAGATTGAACAAATTGACAACGTTGTTTCTACAGATGCTTTTTCGCTTTATAGTTGGTACCCATTCCCGCCGTTTGGTGAAGAGAAATTTATTATTGTTAATTGTGCCGACAAAACATGGAGAATAGCCGATGAATAAAGAAAATATCGAGAAGGCAATACCCAAACTTAGAGAGCTACGACGTGAATATAGTCGTATGATTGAATTCGCTTTAGAGTCAGACGATAAATACGAATGCGAAGATATGATTCGGCTTGTGGGACACTTACAAGCTGCTTATGACCATTTATTAGCAAGCCGAGTTCATGACGGCGATTTATATTGTGTGCTTGGTAAGCATCTTCCCACAGCATTAATTCTTGCTGGCGAGGTCGGTTGGGAAGTAGGTCCGATCTATGAGATTATGAGTATTTTAACTGACGGTAAAATAAAGCCATGTTCGGCTTGTAAGGAGGATAAAAATGTATGAATGTTTTCACTGCGGAGAAAAAGCAGTGAGTTGGGACGCTGATTTCGACGCTTCAGATTATGGTTATGACAGCGAAGGATTAGTACAAGAATTACACTGCAACAATTGCGGAGCTAAAATAACTTACGTAATATTAAACAAAGAAACGGAGGAATAAATGAAAGTATTTATATCACTGCCAATGAATGGCGTATCACAGGAACAATTTAACGAGTCTTGGGGACGATGCACACAGAAAGTGTTAGCCGAATTCCCAGATGCACAAATTATCAATTCTATAATTAGCGAAAACTTTACTGGGACTCCTAGCTCCATCGGCATAAGGTATTTAGCTAAAAGTCTAGAACTAATGGCGGACGCTGACTTAGTATTCTTCGCTAGAGACTGGCAGACTTCTCGTGGTTGTTTCAATGAGCGTAATGTGGCTCAGGGTTATGGCAAAGCTGTTATGGACGAAAGTGTAGAATAATGGACAGTGAAGAAATGGTTAAACTAGTCAAGAACGCTTATAGAGATGGTGCCGAAGCGGTTATTAATGACGTAAGCAATTGGCTAGACGAAGATACTGTTGAGGAATTAAAAACGAGGTATTTAAATGAAGAAGATTAGCCCTTATTTCAAATTATATAACAAAAAGACCAAACGCTGGTATAATGATGTCGGCATTTATCCTCGCTACAATTGGCTGGTTATGAACGACAACGACGCTATGTGTGAAATGGCTGATTCAGGCGAGAACGAAGATTGGAACTGGTATTTAGACGAAGAAGAGATAGATATTAAAGACCTATATTTCGGCTGTATGAATTACGACTTTAACCGCCAAGAAATGGTTCAGTATAATCTCTTTGGCAGTATGCGAGTTTTACGCTCAATCGCCATTTACAGAACTCGCAAAGACGAGTTAGAAAACGATGATTGGTATAGGGGTGAATTCGATCCGCTACGTTTTTGCTTTGGCGATCTAGATGGTCATGTAGAATACGAAATGCAAGTAGGCGGAATGTTTCAGGACGAAACCAAGAAGATGTCTCTGTGGAATATGTACGTAGTTCCCAACGCTGATTTATTGCTGAGTATGGTGAATAGTGTTAGTATAGAATCTTGCGAAAATTGGCTAGAGGAGAATAAGTGGTAATGTTAGAATGTTTCTTATTAAGCGTAGCTATATGCGGAATAATTATGTTGGCGATTATAAATAGAGGAGGTGGTAATGGTAAGACGGGACGCTAAAACCAAACAAGCCCTGATAGAATATCTTCAGCAAGACACTGATGAACGTTTTTGGCAAGCGATCAGTAATTTTGCCAAACAGCATGGACTTAGTGAGCATTTTCTGGTTACAACAGATTCATTACCACAATCTCCGTACAAAGACCTGTGGAATCAGGAATCAGACGACATTTTTACAGATTGAAAACAACAAAGTAGAAAAAAGGACTTTACATTTTGTGAGAAACGTAGTATAATTAAATTGTAATCAATTAAATATTTACGAAAGGAGTAAATATGGACAATACTACTTATACAAAACAAGAAGCTATTCGCTTCCTGAAAGATTGTTATGAATATAACAATGAAAACGGCTACGACGATGACGGAGAATATCATAGCCTAGTTCAGCAAGAGCTATTATACTATATTGGTGTAATAGAAAAGAGCGATTGGAAGAAGGTAGATATCTTCGAACAACCAATGGCTGTTAGCGAAATCGGCATTGCTGAGCACAAGGAGGAAGCATAATGGCGGACAGAATTTGGATTAATTACGATCCTAACCCAGAACCAAAGCGTATCACACGAGGCAGGAGAAAAGGACGCAAGATTCCGCACGGCGATTGTGTGGTGAGGGCTTTTACAATACTGTTTAATATGAGCTGGCAAGAGACATATATGAAACTTGCTCAGCGAGGCATTGAAAAGTTCGATGTGTTCGACAGACAAGACGTATATCAGACTTTCTTGACCAAAGTTCCTCTTGACCTAAAAGTAGCGATTCGTGATCCTCGTGATCCACGCAAGACTAGGCTAAAAACTGTTAAAGAAGTCGCTAAACTAACCCAAGACACCGCCGACGTGTTATTGTGTCACACTCTACACCATGTGGTGGTTTGTAAGGAAGGTCATTACTACGACTCTTGGGATTCAGGTTCGGAACCAGTCCGAAGCGTCTGGAGGCTTAAAAATTGTTAAACAATTTTCGTAAAAATGCTTTACATTTTACGAGAAACGTAGTATAATTTAATTAGGGGGAGAAAGCGAGAATATATGAAAGCAATCAACATCACACCGGAAGTATACAAAATGATTCAAGACCTCAGTAATGACGGCATTGACGCTGCTCGTTACACTCTTGAAAAGGCTCTTGATCCAGAAAAACTCCAAGTATTTAAGGAAGTAGATAGTAATATCTTCTGGTTCGAAAATCATGATGCACCTAAGTACGCTGTTAATCACGTTAAATCGAATCTCATCCGTCGTAAAGGATATGTCTATCGTGACGACTGGAAGGAGAACGAGAAACCTACCGTAGTAGAAGTGGTTGAAGAACCTAAAGACGATAAGGATCTTCATCTTGCAAATCCTGATGATCTTAAACTCTTCGTCAAGAAGTACATGAAAGATTATCAGATGGCAGCTAAATTTAAGACTAAAGAACAACTCGAAGGAGACGATATGAAAGACTTCTTCAGTGAGATTAGTGATAAATACACTGCTGGCATCGGTGTCGTAATAAATGCCATTTATGGCGGTAAGAAGCCGAACTTCCGTGGTAAGAATAAGATGAACCTTAAAGAGCGTAAAGAGTTCGAAGCGAATAATCGGGAAGAGTTCGAGTGGTTATTAGATAATCTTATCTGGTTAGCCAAACCATCGGATAAATATCTTGCCGAGCACAAGAAATTCAGCACCGCTAACTATATGAAGGTTTCTGCTGATCTCTTCAGTTGTGTCAATAATAGCCTTTACCACTACCGTGCTTTAAAGATGTTCTAATCTAAACGGTAACATTGAAAAGTCCCAGCTGATTTTGGCTGGGATTTTTCGTTGCAGGGATTTTGTATTCATAGTTTTTATCGCTAAAACTAGAAACGAATAACCGTCCGATCGGCTAACCCAATTATTGACCGAACCCAAATTTTAGTAAAGCATTTACTTTTACGACTTCTCCTAACATAATTAGTTTAACGAAACATAAGGAGAATAACGTGGAAGGTAATAGAAAATTGGTAACACTTAAAACCATCGATTCTATCACACCAATTCCAGACGCAGACAAAATCGAATGTGCTCATATTGGTGGTTGGAATGCAGTCGTAGCTAAAGGGGAATTCTACGAAGGACAGCAAGTGTTCTATTTCGAAACTGATTCTATGTTACCTCTCGATAAAAAGCCGTTCGAATTTTTACGTAGTCGTGGCGTAAAAGAACAAGACGGTAAAGAATATCACCGCCTTAAAGCCATGAAACTGCGTGGTGTGGTGAGCGACGGCTTATTGTTACCATTTACTATTATCTGGGACTTTATCGCCGATCCGGATCACCAGCTAGATGCTTTAAACCAAATTCAAGAAGACGGCGGTGATTTCAGCGAATTATTTGGCGTTATTAAATACGAGGATCCTATTCTAGCTAAGCTCGGCGGTAAGATGACACACTTCCCCGATTGGATCAAGCGAACTGACGAAGAGAGAATCCAGAACCTTCCGAACCTTATCTCCCATATCGCTAATACGAACACATTCTCAGATTGGTACGCCACTGAAAAGATTGACGGCACCTCTTGTACCATCTGGTGTAGAATAAATGACCGTGGCGAATACGAATACGGAGTTTGTTCTCGTAATTACGGCTTAGAGGAAGAGGAAGATAACACTTACTGGCAGATAGCTCAGACTCCCCTTATAGCGTATTTTGGGGACACATATTCGCCATTAGAGTATCTTAAACTGAAGTGTTTAGAGTCGGCTCGTGCTCAGACTTGGGGAACTAATACTCCAACCTATGTACTACAGGGAGAAATCTTCGGAGAAGGAATCCAAGGCAACCCTCTTGGGATTAGAGGACAACAGATACGATTTTTCAATCTATTAGAAAATGGTAAATTTGTGCTTTTGGAGACGTTAGAGGATCGTTTCCCCGAGCTAATGACCCACTGGGTACCTATACATCCTATCTCTCTTCAGACGACAATGGAAGGAATAATTCACCAGCCAGATGGTGTAAAGACACTAGTTACAGGAGCAAATCCGAATGCACAGATAGAAGGATTCGTCTGGAAGAATAAAAAGACGGATGAATTACAAATTCCAAAGCGTAAAACCGCCGAAGATATCGACTGGTCGAAGATCCCTGAAGAAAAATGGCATCTGGTAAAGCAGTCGCTGGACGAGAAAATCCGAGCTTCATTCAAGGCAATTTCTGACAAATACCGCCTAAAACATCAATAAAAATGACATTTTTATCACAAAATTGATAAAAATGCTTTACATTTTTAACAAAACGTAGTATAATTAAAATGTAATCAGTTAATGTTCGACGAAAGGAGTCAAACAAATGAAAAATACTAAAACTTACGACGTCAAGATCTACCAGATCGAAGACGTGGCAGCAACACCTTATGCCTTCAGAGGCTGGGGCGACAATAAAGATTTATTCACCCCTAAAATGCAGGACTACAAAGAGGTAGCTCACTTCACTCGTGATGCCCAGACAGTTGTAGAAGTCCTTGACTTGGTATTCGAGTTAGGCAATTGCGGAACTCTACAGCAACTAATTCCTGGCATGCGTTCTGTCTCTGTGTCCGATATTATCGAAGTAGACGGTATGCGATTCTATGTAGATAGTTTCGGTTTTACCGCTCTTGGCAAAGTTATTAAGGTAGAGGAGGCTTAATATGGTGTTTATTAGTCGTAGCGAAATCAATCGCATGGAGAAAAATGTCATCGACAAAGAAACCGGAATGACAGAGATGGATCTCTTCGAGAACCAGCACTGTTATGAGGATTGGCACATTATTGAAGATGTTAAGGAGGATAAATAAAATGAATACTATTAAGATTTGTAACGTTCGTGGCGTTTTTGCTGGAATTTATGCTTGGGGCGATGGTTGGAGCAAGGAAGTCGCCAACAAATGGAATGACTTTCTAATGAATTATCAAGGTAATTATTGGCGAGTAGTCAGACCCGAAAGTAGATGGGATTGTTGGCAACTCGTCAGCACCCAAGGAAGCATTTATTTACATCCTATGGACTTTAATGCAGTTCTCAAGAGTTCTGGAGGCTGTTCACCTAAAGGTAATGACGATTTACTTGAAGATTATTTTGGTGAGCATTTGGAAGAATTGAAGAAACTCTGTACTGAATTAGCCGAGTATTGTGGTGGTAAATTTACTTCCATGGTAGCCCAAGCCCATAAAATCGAGAATAACAACCTTAAACAACTTATAGGAGGCTAATATGAGTGTAAGTCTATTAGAAGTATTAGAAGGTGCGGGATACGACGTTCTACATAATCGTGAAGATGCTGAATGGCTTCTGAGCCAGGAAGATGAATTCGAAGAATTGTGTGACGAAGCCGAAGAACTCATCGAAAGAGAGGAGGAAGAAGATGAAAACGAAACTGACTGAAAAAGAACGAATAATCTACCTTAAAGGGTTCGACGAGGGTTACGACGTCGGCTATGAAAGAGCCTGTCGCAAGATTCTAGAAGACGATGTTCGTCAGAGAGGCAATAGCTTCGAAGTACGAAAAATCGATGAATATATCTGTTCATTATTAAAAGATTTAAAAGAAAGGCAAGCCAATGAGTCAGAATTCTAACAATGTTATTTTTACCAGAGCACAGGTCATTAAAGAAGCCAAAGCTCGTCTCCGTTTAGGAGATCTCAATCTAACTCCGAAGGAGAAAAACCGTGCTAACCAGAACATCGACCTAATTGGTACAAGGGTGTTCGATTATAGCAAACGCTTCACCAATCCGGAGCAAGCCTATGTTGATGAGTTGCGTCGCATAGAGCGAGAAGAAGGCAAGGACAGTTTCGCAGCAGCCACGTGCTTGCTCGAATCAGCCCTTTGGCTAATCAAGATTAAATATGAACAATTAAAGGAAGTATTAGGAGAGTAATATGAAAATTACTTTAGGAGCAATTAGAGAAATTCTGGCAGATTACAACCAGAAGCAAAACCGTAGATTTGTTGTTCCAGATTATCTGGTTCATCAAATTAAAGATTATTTCGAAGAAGTGCAAAATTATGATGGCACTCCCGAAGAATTAGTTATTGATACTTATGAAGAATTCCTCTGCGACTGCGAACACGAAGATTACTGTGTCGAAGAGGACGAAAGTATGGACGGTCCTGATATCCATGGCAATCCTACTTATCACGAAT
>RHMF01000431.1_pt1 | contig 22784 bp, 21 predicted proteins | sample 5365151 | NCBI WGS metagenome assembly RHMF01 (sample SAMN10266501, study PRJNA497801) | feces metagenome | isolation source: feces | host: Bos taurus | place: China: Prairie of Fairy Mountain | collected 2017-08-14 | reverse complement strand
GCGGGTTCGTCACCGGCGTCATAGTTTTCATCAATGGGACACACCACGTAGTTGGTATAATATAGCGGATTCGACGGATTCATGGTAAAGGTCATCTTACTGATTGGCTCAAACATGTTCCAACTCTCCTTGATTTTGATAACGAAGCGCACATCGCTCACTCCGGCCTCGGAGTCATGGGTGAGTTTGAAATTATTGCCCACATAGCGGCGGTCGATTTCCAGCGGCTGCCAGCGCGCCAGGTTGTTGTCGGTATCGGGGTCGTAGTTCCAACTGTAGCCGTAGATGTATTCCTTGCCGTCCACCTGGCGGTACACAGCGTTTTCAAACACCACCACCTGGTTGCCGAAGATAAGCAGCGTGTCCATCATGTCCACAGTAGGGATGGTAAACACGGGGGGCTCCACACCGGCAAAATTGGTGGGTGCGCTGTCGATGGTAAGGCGTTGGTTGGTATAGCAACCCACGTTCTTGCCAGTAAGCGTACCCGGCTTGATGACGTCCATAGCGGCTATTTGGTTGTAAATCTCTTGATTGCCCTTGCAGTCGATGGCATAGAAGGAAGGATTGCAGCGCACCCAAGGCGACTCGCCGAAATCAATCAGATAGTCCAGATAAACATACCGGCGGTTGTCGGTCACATAAATGTAATTGCTGCTACCGTCTTCGGGCTCGGCGGCCATTGTGGCCTTGAGCACATACAGGGTGTCACTCACAGTGTAAACCGAGTCCTGCTGACCGTAGGCATAAATCTCATACAAAGTCTGTTCTTCTACAGCCCACGCACCCATAGTCACCATAGCCATGGCGAGGAGAGATAAAATTTTCTTCATTTTAAAAGTTCTGAAAGTTAATGTTAATAATGGTTTTTTGTTTAGATTTTAAATAATAATCTCGTTTCGCGTTGCAAATTTAAACAAAAAGTCCCATACCAGCAAAACATTCCATATTTTACAAAAAACTCGTCATCGTCACCGACATTACCCTGGCAAGCCGACTGAACACTGGACACTTCATTTTTTTCCGGGCTGATATTTTTCGGAATTCATCGTAATTGGGAAAATCAATGCGCGTCTCTTCAGAAATTTATTGTAAATTTGCAGTTACAAATAAATTCCTAAAGATTCTTCAAGCAATGAGTAGATTCACGATAAGAAAAGCCGAGCGACATGACGTGCCGCTGCTGATGAAGTTCATACGCGGCATCGCCAAATATGAGAAGATGGAAGACGAAGTCATCACCGCCGAGCATACCCTTGAAGAAGAGATGTTCGACCACCACAGGGCCGAGGCCGTCTTCGCCGTTGAGGACGGCAAGGAGGTGGGCTTCGCCCTCTATTTCTTTAATTTCTCGACCTTCATCGGCCATTCGGGACTGTATCTCGAAGACCTATACGTATATCCTGAGCATCGCGGCAAAGGCTACGGCAAAGCGTTGCTGCTCCATCTGGTGGGCATCGCCGTCGAGAATCATTGCGGACGCATGGAGTGGACTTGCCTCGACTGGAATCAGCCGAGCATCGACTTCTACCTCTCTCTCGGAGCTGTCCCCATGAAAGGTTGGACAGTCTACCGGTTAGATTCCGACACCTTGAAAACTTTGTCGGGCAAATGACGGGTGTTTACTTCAGTCCCTGATAGGCACCCTTGATGCGTTTGCACTGGGTATACATGGCAGGGCAGTTACTCACCACGTAGTAGTCCTCGCCGTCAGGGCGCACCACCTCCAGGCCGCGCCAATTGGTATCCCAGCCCTTGCCGTCAATTTCCAGGTAGATGACCGTCCCTTCCAGGATTTCCGAATCCATGTACTTGCGGGCGGGGCTCACCCGCACTTTCATCTCATAAGGGAACTTGGGGGTGTAAGCGTTTTCGGGCGTGGCGCCTTGCAACATAGCGGCAGCCAGATAAGGACGGGCATAACCGGTGTCGTCGCCCATCATCTCTTTCAGTCGCTGGATGCAATCACGCAGATTGGTGCCGGTGTTGTTGAGTTCCAGTGCCTGTTGTCCCAGTGCAGGGTCACGGCGATACATTTCAAAGGCCATGATTTGCAGGGCAGCGGCGCCTTGAGGCTCGGTGGCGAGCACAGCGCGCACCTGCTCAAATTCCTCGAGCGTGGCGGGCACGCCGGTAAAGGTGACAGTAGACTTCTGTGTCTTTGACCACTTCTGGTGGTTGATTTTGCCGTTTAATTGATAATCCTTGCCGCCCACCGTGCACTCCAGCTTGCTCTGGGCATCGCCTTTTTCGGGAATCATCCCGTTCACGGTCTCAACAACATTGCGGGGGTTGGTGGCTTGGTACACCTTCTGATCCACCTTGCTGCGCGCAGCATTCTTGGCGCGGTTAATCAATCCATTAAACTGGGCATGGCCCGCTGAGAACGAGAAAACGAAGACAGCCGCCACCAGGGAGGATTTGAGTTTTAATTTTTTCATAATGCTAATGCTCTGGTTTATAATAAACGATAATAACGATTCGTCATGTTGACGACTCCGCGTCCATGCGGCGCCGGTATTGGGTGGGAGTGTCGCCATACTGTTGCTTGAACACCTTGGAGAAATGCGGCAGGTCCTGGAAACCGCATTTGGCGGCTATCACCGTCACGTTTTCGTCGGTGGAACGCAGCAGGCGGGCGGCTTTGCTCAGGCGGAGCCGCAGCACATAAGCCTTGGGGCTGTCGCCCGTGGCAGCCTGCACGCGGGTCTGCAGTTGCTTGCGCGAGAGGTCCATAGCGGCCGACAGGCTGTCCAGGTCCAACTCTTCCTTGCCCATTTTGGCATACACCACATTCACGAATTTATCAATGAATTCCTTGTTCTTCAAACTAATGGGAGGAGTCGCGGGTTTCTCGGTCGATGGCGTGATAGACTCGGAATCCTCGGTCGGAACACGCAACCGGTCCAACTCCTGTTTGGCATGCCAGGCAATTTGGCTTTTGTGCCGTCCATAAGCCAGCGCCCCTATCGACATCAGCAGCACAATTATGCCCACCAGCACCGTCCAAAGGCGGTTGCTTCTGTTACGCTGGTTCTGCTGGTCAATCTCATCGGCATGGTATTTCACATAGAAAGCGCTCAACTGGGTAGCGGTTTCCTCCTTGAAGATGCTGTCGTTGAGAGCGGAATAGCGCTCTAAATGCTGTAGAGCGGCTTGGGGGTCGCTCGTCCGCAGCGCTTGCCACAGGCCACGCTCGCTGGTGCGTTGTCCGTAGGTGTTACCCGAACCGATGTTCAATACGAGCGCTTTGTTGTAATAGTCCTGGGCGCCCGTCATATTGCCTGCCGCGAGTTCCAAATCACCCATCAGATTATAGGCAATGGCCAGCGAGTTGTTGTTGTTCTCCTTTACGAGCACGGGGATGGCCAGTTGTAGCTGCTGACGGGCATCGGCGGTGTGTTTCATCTTCAGATACACGGCGGCCATCTGCGTCTGACGCACCGCGGCCTTGTCGGGACGGTTCATCTTGATGTCGAGGCTATAGGCCTCTTGGGCCGATTCCAGCGCCTTTTCAAGCTGACCGTCGGCCAGATAGAGTTCCGACGCCATGCCCAGACGTATGGCCAGAGTGGCATACCGCTTGAGCGAGCGCTCTATGGAAACGGCCTTCTCTATATAACCGATTCCTGGCTTAGGGTCTTTCACCGCCAGATAAATCGCGGCAAAGGAATTGAGGTCGCTGCTGATGCGCTTATCGTCTTTGAGACGCAGGTCAATTTCGTAGGCTTTCTGCAGGTTCTGCAGAGCCTTGTCGAAGGCACCGGTGCGGAAGTAAGCGTTGCACAACGTGGCATACACATCGGCCTGGAAGGGTTTATCGCTGGTGTGAAGCGCCTCTCCCAGCGCCTGCCGGCCCGACGACACAGCCTGGTCGTAGTGGGCCTGATAAGCATAGTATTCAGCCATCCAGTAGTGAACATTGGCGTTCACCATGTGGGTATTGTCCCTGGCCGAGAACTGATACAAGGTGTCGGTGAATTGCTGACGGTCAAGCTGACTGAAGAGCTGGTTGGCTATCAGCAAGCGGTTGTTTTTGCCAGAGTTTTTAAACAGATTATACAAGGAGTCAACCGGCTCGGCCTGGCCAGTCGTTGCCAACACCACAGCAAAAACTCCCGCCGCCATCACCGCGACGAATCGTTTCATTCTTGCTATGTATCTTGTACAGTCCACGGGCAAATCTTTTGGGGTGAAATTTTTCTCTATTTTTTATTTGGCAAATATAATCAATTTTTCCGTTTCCACAAAATATCCAACCGTTTTTTTGCGGCCACGAAGCGGAAAAAGGGTGCCCGATTGAGGGGTGGCAGAGGAATTTGGCACAGCGTTTGCTTCATCAGGGGTATGTTTATCTTCAACCTTCTGGAAGTGGCAGGCGCGGCATCTCGCGCACAAGCCCACGTCATCGACCATGCCGTGAGTGAAGTGCTGCCAGCAAAACCCACGGTGACCAACGGCCGCTTGTTCGGTCGCAAACTGTGGGCCGCCATGCTGCAGGAATATGAACACACCATGAACCGCCTGCTCGATGAGCAGGCAGCCGGAGAGGACGACATGGAAATCGATGTCACCGACCACGGCGTTTACATGACAGTGCGGCTACTGGCAGAACTGACATTGTGTCACGCCACTACCGGTAGCGACACCCGCGTGCAGTTGCTCTGCCCGGCGGCGGCTTATCAGCAGGAATGGGTCACCGCTCCCAACGAACTTCTGGCTCACCAGTATCTGCTGGAAGCCACGCGCGTGGCACTGCGCCACCGCAAAGAGTGGCTGCAGGGCATCCTCACCGCCTACCGGCAGGATGTGCGCGACGCCAAAGTGAAAAGCATGGCCACCACCAATATCGACACCATGCTCGAAACCACACTCTCGCAGGACGGCATTGCCTGGCAAATCGCACAACGCGGTGACCGTTCCACCACCGTGGCGATGCCGCTGTCGCGCGGCATGCGGCTGGTGGTGGCCGTTCCGCACAGCGACTTCATCAGGTGCATCAATGCCGTGCGGCCCCAGATGCCCGGGCTGATGCGTGCCAGCGAACTGCTGCCGTTTTCGGTGAGCGGTGTGACCCCGCGCCAAGGATGGGATACCAACCACGTGGACCAGCTGCTGGGACTGCCCCACCGAATGGTGCGCAGCCACGACGGTCTGCTGCGACGGGTATATGTGAAGCTGCCCCACGATCTCACCCTGCTGGTGAGGGCGGGTGCCAGCCACGCCATCGACGCAGACGCCCTGCAAACCGTGCTCACCATTCTCACCGAAACCGCGCGATACTTCCGATTCAGAATCCACACACCCCCTCGCAAGAGGAAAAAACCATAACCCATCATGGCTATCACTATCGACACCAACGACCTGAAAGCAATTCTCGACACCACCCCCGCCACCCAGAACATCCTGCTGGTGGGTAAACACGGAATAGGGAAGAGTGAAATCATAACGCATTACTTCAAAGAAAAAGATATCCCCGTCATCGCGTTGTTTCTGGGGCAGATGAGTGACCCGGGTGACCTCATCGGCCTGCCTAACAAAAACACCGCCACGGGGCGCACTGAATTCATGCCGCCCTACTGGTGGCCGGTAGACGGAAAACCTGTGGTGCTCTTCCTGGACGAGATGAACCGCGCCCGCCCCGAAATCCTGCAAAGCGTGATGGACCTGTCGCTTAACCGGCGACTGGCAGGGCGCCCGCTGCCCGAGGGCAGTCGTGTCATCGCCGCGGTGAACGATGGCGAGGAATACCAACTCACCGACCTGGACCCCGCCCTGGTATCGCGCTTCAACGTGTACTTCTTCAGCCCCACCGTGGGCGAATGGCTCTTGTGGGCAAAGGAGCAGGGCCTGGACCAACGCGTGATACGCTTCATCGAAACCCATAGCGGGGAACTTGAGAGCGAAGTTGACCTGAACAAAGGCTCCTTTGACAAGACCCCCGACCGACGCGCCTGGACTCGCGTGTCGCAGTTGCTGCAGCACTACCGCGGCCCTGTGCAGGGCGCCCGCCTGCCCAAGATGATAGCCGGTATAGTGGGCGCACGGGCAGCATCGCTGTTCATTGAAGCCCTGCGCAACGAGCACCAGGTGGAGGCCGACGACGTGCTGCTGGCCTTCGCCGCACACGCCGCCGACCTGCCCGCTCTGTCGCTTCCGCAACTCACGCGGCTTAACGAGAGTCTGTATCAATTCCTTCAACTGGGCGTGAAAGCAGAGCAGGAGGAGGCGGTGAGCGTTAATCTGCCCAAGTATCTGCAATGGCTTATCGCCGGCGGGCAGCGCGAGGCGGCGGCTCACTTCGGTTCGTTTTTCGCCGACGGCACCTACCCCGCCGCCAACGCCTTTATCATGACCAAATGCCCGCAGGTGTTCTCCCTTATCCAGCGGCTCATCAACGAACTATGAACTGGTCATGGACTCTCTGCAACGACTCAAACACATTGCCGAGACATGGTATCTCACCGAACCGCTCTACTTCGGCATCTACTGCACACACCAACTCACCGAGAACACGCAAATGCCCGTGGCCCTGCGCACCGGACACGGCCGCGTGGAGTACAACCCACAGGTGCTCGACACACTGAGCGATGGCATGACAGAGCAGTTGATGCGGGTGGAGATGGTGCGCGTGATGCTGCGTCACCCCTACCAGCGTCAGCCCTACAACGCGCAGCGCCAACTCATGCACATGGCCAGCGACATCACCGTGGCCGACAATCTGCCCACCGATGCACCCATCGCCTCGCCCGAGAGCTACGGTCTGGAGAGCGGCAAGACATTCGAAGCCTACTACGCCGCAGTGAGTCAACTCATGCAGCAATCGCCCTGTGAGGCGCCCCAAGCCAAAGGCGACGGTGAGAGCCAACCCGACGACAGCGAACAGCAAGCCGAACAGCACGCCGCCGGTGCCGAACTCTGGCAGGAAGACGAACTCATGAACGACCGCATCAGCCACGAGATAGAAAAGGCGCGCGACACCGCCTCGTGGGGCACTGTGCCCGGCCACCTGAAGGACCTCATCGAGGCCACCCTGGTGAGTAAGCAGAACTTCCGCGCCGTGCTGAGCCGCTTCCGCCACACGGTGCTGTCGAGCAAGCGCCGACTCACGCGCATGCAACCCAACCGCCGCTACGGCTTCGAGGCCATGGGCAGCCGCCACTCTTACGCCACACGCCTGCTGGTGGCAGTGGATACCAGCGGCTCGGTTTCCGACCACCAGCTGGCTCGTTTCTTGGCCGTCATCAACCGCTTCTTCACGCAAGGCGTGGAATGCATCGATGTCATTGAGTTTGACCACGAGCTGCAGACACCGGAGCCCATCCCCCTCAAGAAAGCCGCGCGCCACATCGAGATACGCGGTCGAGGCGGCACCAGTTTCCAGCCCGCCGTCGATTTCTATTACGGACACCCCGAATACGACGGCCTCATCATCCTCACCGACGGCTATGCGCCCTGCCCGACCCTGCCCGATGACCAGCCCCATCGCCCTTTGGTGTGGATGCTCACCACCGCCGAATGCCATCTGGAGCCAGAACTGCGCCGTGTAGGCGAAACCTGCCACATCGAGGGTATGTAACCCATTCTGTCAAGAGAATTCAGCGAGAAGCTGCGTTTCCTTGGCATTTGTATCTGCTTTAGCAGGGGGCGGTAATCAGCCCAGGATGAAAATTCCCCCAAAAAAGAGGTGTATATTTTGCCAATCAGTAAAATTCATGTAATTTTGTAGGTTGAAATTAATTATAACCTCTAATGCAATAAAACAACAAACGAGTATGGAGAGAAAAATCGTAGAATGCGTGCCCAATTTCAGCGAGGGCCGCAATATGTCTGTCATTAACCAAATCACTGATGAAATCAAGAAAGTGAAAGGTGTGAAGCTGCTCGACGTGGACCCCGGCGACGCCACCAACCGCACGGTGGTGACATTTGTAGGCTCGCCTGAGGCCGTGGTGGAAGCCGCTTTCCAAGCTGTGAAGAAGGCCGGGCAGGTCATCGACATGCGCCAGCACCACGGAGCGCACCCACGCATGGGCGCCACCGATGTGTGCCCCCTGATCCCCGTGGCGGGCATCACGCTGGAAGAATGCGCTGAACTGGCACGCGCGTTGGCCAAGCGCATCGCCGACGAGACGGGCATCCCCTGCTACTGCTACGAGGCCGCCGCTTTCAAGCCCGAACGCCAGAACCTGGCCGTGTGCCGCGCCGGTGAATACGAGGCGCTGCCCGACAAGGTGAACAACCCCGACAAAGCTCCTGACTTCGGCGCCCGTGCTTACGACGAGGGCATAGCACGCACTGGCTGTACCGCCGTGGGCGCCCGCGATTTTCTCATCGCCGTGAACTATAACCTGAACACCACCAGCACGCGCCGTGCCAACGCCATTGCTTTCGATGTGCGCGAGAAGGGACGTCCCATGCGCGAGGGTGGCAAACTCACCGGCAAGGTGCTCAAGGACGAGAACGGAAACACCATTTACCAGCCCGGCACGCTCAAGTGCACCAAGTCGATAGGCTGGTACATTGACGAATACAAAGTGGCACAGGTGTCGATGAACATCACCAACATCAACGTAACACCGCTGCACGTAGCCTTTGACGAGGTGTGCCGCGCCGCACAAGCCCGCGGCATCCGCGTAACCGGCACCGAAATCGTGGGATTGATGCCCAAGCGCTGCCTTATCGAGGCCGGCAAGTACTTCCTGGAGAAACAGCAGCGCTCGGTGGGCATCCCCGAGGAGGACCTCATCAACATCGCCGTGCACTCCATGGGGCTCGATGACCTCAAGCCCTTCAACCCGCAGGAGAAGGTGATTGAATACATGCTCGACGCCGACAACACCGCCAAGCGTCTGGTGGACCTCACCGTAAGCGGTTTTGCCGATGAGACCGCACGCGAATCGCCCGCACCCGGCGGCGGCTCCATCTCGGCCTATATGGGCGCCCTGGCCGCCGCGCTGGGTACCATGGTGGCCAACCTGTCGAGCCACAAACGCGGCTGGGATGAGCGCTGGAAAGAATTCAGCGACTGGGCCGACAAGGGGCAATCGCTCATCACCGAGCTGCTTCACCTCGTGGACGAGGACACCGAGGCATTCAACCGCATCATGGCAGCCTTTGGCATGCCCAAGAAGACCGATGAAGAGAAAGCCGCGCGCACCGCTGCCATACAGGAAGCGACGCTCTTTGCCACCCAGGTGCCGTTGCACACCATGCAAACTTCCTTCCGCACGTTTGACATCTGCCGCGCCATGGTGGAAGAGGGCAACCCCGCCAGCGTGAGCGATGCCGGAGTGGGCGCTTTAGCGGCCCGTGCCGCCGTGCTGGGTGCCGGTTTCAACGTGAAAATCAACGCTGGCAGCCTGACCGACCGCGCCGTGGCCGAGAAACTCATCGCGCAGGCCAATGAGTTGATTGCCAAGGCCAACCAGACCGAGGCCGAAATCACAAAGATTGTGGAATCGAAATTATAATGTAAATCATAAAAACCGAAGAAGAATGACCAAAGAAGAATTCCAAGCCGACTTACTGGCCGGTATTCCCGCCGAACTTCCGGAGCCGCTACCTTACGACCCTGATATCAACCATGCGCCCAAGCGCAAGGACATTCTCACGGCCGAGCAAAAGAAACTGGCTCTGCGCAACGCCCTCCGCTACTTCCCCAAGAAATTCCACGCCACCCTGGCACCGGAATTTGCCGAGGAGCTGAAGAAATACGGCCGCATCTACATGTACCGCTTCCGTCCCCGCTACGAGATGTACGCCCGCCCTATTGACGAGTATCCCTGCCGCAGCAAGCAGGCGGCCGCCATCATGCTGATGATACAGAACAATCTGGACCCGCGCGTGGCGCAGCATCCCCACGAACTTATCATTTACGGCGGCAACGGAGCCATCTTCCAGAACTGGGCGCAGTACCGCCTGGTGATGAAATACCTGTGTGAGATGACCGACGACCAGACGCTGGCCATGTACTCCGGCCATCCCCTGGGACTCTTCCCCAGCCACAAGGACGCCCCCCGCGTGGTGGTGACCAACGGTATGGTAATCCCCAACTATAGCAAGCCCGACGACTGGGAGCGTGACAACGCCCTGGGCGTGAGTCAATATGGCCAAATGACCGCCGGCTCCTATATGTACATCGGCCCGCAGGGCATCGTGCACGGCACCACCATCACCGTGCTCAACGCAGCCCGCAAGCAGTTGCGCCAGCCCGGCTATCCCAAGAAAGAAATGCACGGCATGCTCTTCGTGAGCTCTGGTCTGGGCGGCATGAGCGGCGCCCAGCCCAAAGCCGGCAACATCGCCGGCGTGGTGAGCGTGGTTGCCGAAATCAACCCGCTGGCGGCGCAAAAGCGCTACGACCAAGGCTGGGTGGACGAGATGCACGACAATCTGGACGAGCTCATCCCCGCCATCCGCAAGGCCGTGGACGAGAAGCGCACCGTTTCAATGGCCTATGTGGGCAATGTAGTGGATCTGTGGGAACGCCTCGCCGCCGAGAACATCATGGTGGACCTGGGCAGTGACCAGACCTCGCTGCACAACCCCTGGGCGGGCGGTTACTATCCCGTAGGCCTCTCGCTGGAGGAATCCAAGCGTCTCATGGCTGAGGACCCCGACAAGTTCAAAGAATGCGTGCAGGAGTCGCTTCGCCGCCAAGTGGCAGCCATCAACAAACTGGCAGCCAAAGGCATGTATTTCTTCGACTACGGAAATGCCTTCATGCTGCAGGCAAGCCGCGCCGGGGCCGACATCATGGGCGACAACGGCAAGTTCCGTTATCCCAGTTATGTGCAGGACATCATGGGCCCGATGTTTTTCGACTATGGCTTCGGTCCTTTCCGTTGGGTATGCACATCGGGCGACCCCGCCGACCTCGACACCACCGACCGCCTCGCCGCGCGTGTGATGGAGGAAATCCGCGCCAACGCTCCCGAAGACATACAGGGGCAGATGGACGACAACATCCACTGGATTAAGGAAGCCGGCAAAAACCACCTGGTGGTGGGTTCGCAGGCCCGTATCCTCTATGCCGACGCCGAGGGACGCACCAAGATTGCCTTGGCCTTTAACGATGCCGTGCGCTCGGGTGAACTAAAGGCACCCGTGGTGCTGGGCCGCGACCACCACGACGTGAGCGGCACCGACTCGCCCTTCCGCGAGACCAGCAACATCTACGACGGTTCACAGTTCTGCGCCGACATGGCCGTCCAGAACGTAATCGGCGACTCGTTCCGCGGCGCCACCTGGGTGAGCATCCACAACGGCGGCGGCGTGGGCTGGGGAGAAGTCATCAACGGAGGCTTCGGCATGGTGGTGGACGGTAGCCAGGACAGTGACCGCCACATCCGCGAAATGCTCTTCTGGGACGTGAACAACGGCATAGCCCGCCGCAGCTGGGCACGCAACCAGGGTTCCATCGATGCCATCACGCGCGAGATGGACCGCACCCCCAACTTCCGGGTCACGATGCCTAACATGGTGGACGACAACATAATCGACAACGCAGTAAAAATCTTCTAAAATACCAATCATGACACATAAAATAAGCGCTGAGCATCTCACCGTGGAAAGAATCGATGAGATTATCAGCAACGGCTACAAACTCGAACTGAGTGATGAAGCCCGGCGGCGCATTACCCACTGCCGCGAGTATCTCGACAAGAAAATCAAGGAATCACAGGTGCCCATCTACGGTGTCACCACCGGCTTCGGCTCGCTGTGCAAAATATCCATCAGCGAGGACCAGCTCTCGCAATTACAAATCAACCTGATGATGTCGCATGCCTGCGGCACCGGCGACCGAGTGCCCAACGACATCGTCAAAATCATGATTCTGCTCAAGGTGCAGTCGCTCAGCTACGGCTTCTCGGGCTGCAAACTCGACACCGTGGAGCGCTTGATTGACTTCTTCAACGCCGACATCTACCCCGTGGTGTACAAGCTGGGCTCGGTGGGCGCCTCGGGCGACCTGGTGCCACTGGCCCACATGTGCCTGCCACTCGTGGGCAAGGGCGAAGTGGAATACCAAGGCAAGCTCTATTCGGGCGAGGAAATCAACAAGATGATGGGATGGACACCCATCAAACTCGGCAGCAAGGAGGGTCTGGCGTTGCTCAACGGCACCCAGAACATGAGCGCACACGCCGTGTGGGCCATGAACAAGGCCAAGCGCCTGAGCCGATGGGCCGACATCATCGCCGCCGTATCGCTCGAAGCCTACGACGGCCGCATCGAGCCGTTCTTCGAGCCCATCCACCTGGTGCGTCCACACAAGGGACAACTCGAGACCGCCAAAGCCATGCGCGAACTTCTGGAAGGAAGCGAACTCATCAAGCAACCCAAGGTGAATGTACAGGACCCCTATTCGTTCCGCTGCATCCCGCAGGTGCACGGCGCCGTAAAGGACACCATCCGCTACGTAGGCTCGGTTATCGACACCGAAATAAACTCCGCCACCGACAATCCCACCGTGTGCCCCGAGGATGACCTCATCATCTCGGGCGGCAACTTCCACGGCGAGCCCATAGCCATGCCCATGGACTTCCTGTGCATCGCCATGAGCGAACTGGCCAATATCTCGGAGCGCCGCACCTACAAACTGGTGAGCGGCACGCGCGACCTGCCCAGTTTCCTGGTGGCCAAGCCTGGCGTGAACAGCGGCTTCATGATTCCGCAATACACCTCGGCTGCCATCGTCAACCAAAGCAAGACGCTGTGCAACCCCTCGAGCGCCGACAGCATCCCCACCTCGCAAGGTCAGGAAGACCACGTGAGCATGGGTGCAAACGCCGCCACCAAGCTGTGCCGCGTGTGTGAAAACACCGAGCGTGTGCTGGCCATCGAGTTGTTCAACGCCGCCCAGGCGCTCGACTTCCGCCGCAAAATGCAGGCGGGCAAGGAGCTGCACTCGTCGCCCTTGCTGGAGAAAATCGTGGATGATTTCCGCAAGGTGGTTCCGTTTGTCAACGACGACCAGGTGATGTATCCCCACATCGCCCGCTCGGTAGAATTTTTGCAGCATGAAACGATTGATTAAGAACATCGGCTGCCTGGCAGGCCTGGACACAGAAAAGAAACCATGCCTGCGAGGCAGCGAGATGGCTGACTTCCACACGCTCGGCAACGCCTGGTTGCTTATCCGGGACAACCGCTTTGAGTCGTGGGGAACCATGGATAAGATGCCCGTGCCCGGCAACGACTGGCAGGTCATCGACGCGAACGGCGGTGCGGTGCTTCCCTCGTGGTGCGACAGCCACACCCACATCGTGTATGCCGGCTCACGCGAACAGGAATTCGTGGACAAAATCAACGGACTCTCCTATGCCGAGATAGCCCGCCGAGGCGGCGGCATTCTCAACTCGGCCGACCGCCTGCACGAGCTTTCGGAGGACGAGCTCTACGCCCAGGCCATGAGCCGTGTGCGTGAAATCATCGCCAAAGGCACCGGTGCTGTGGAAATCAAGAGCGGCTACGGCCTCAACACAGCCGATGAAATCAAGATGCTGCATGTAATTGCGCGCATCCGCGCCGAAGTGCCCCGTCTCAAGGTAATGTCCACCTTTCTGGGCGCACACGCCGTGCAACGCGGCATGAGCCAGCCCGACTATGTGGACCTGCTCATCAACGAGACCATACCCGAGGTGGGACGTCAGCACCTGGCCGATTTCATCGATGTTTTCTGCGACCAGGGATTCTTCACCCCGCAGGAGACCGACCGCCTGCTCGAAGCAGGAGCCAAATGGGGCATGCGGCCCAAAATCCACGCCGAAGAACTCGCTCCGTCGGGAGGCGTGGAAGTGGGTGTGAAACACAACGCCCTGTCGGTGGACCACCTGGAGAGCATGACCGATGAAGACATCGACATGCTGCGCGGCACCGACACCATCCCCACCGCTCTGCCCGGCACCTCGTTTTTCCTCAACATGCCTTTCGCTCCCGCGCGCAAGATGATTGAGGCGGGACTCGCCGTGGCCACGGCAAGCGACTATAACCCGGGTTCCACACCGTCGGGCGACATGAAGTTTGTGGTTTCACTGGCCTGCATCAAGATGCGCCTGCTACCCGCCGAAGCACTCAACGCCGCCACCGTCAACACCGCGGCGGCAATGGGCATCTCGGGCGAATACGGCAGTATCGCCGCCGGCAAAGTGGCCAACTTCTTCATCACGCGCCCCATTCCGGGCGTCGACTTCATCCCCTACGCCTACACCACGCCCGTCATCGAGCGCACCTTCCTGTCTGGCGAGGAGATGTAGCCGTCTCCCATTCCGCACACAAGCGGGCGTAGCCGTAAACACACGGCCGCGCCCGCTTGTCATTGAAATGAGCTCCATCTATGCAAAATGGCCATTTTGCAGAAGAAAACAAAGACATTATAAGAGATTCTCCATTGGCGGGCAAGGGAGGACACCGCGGGGAAAGTCTCAGACGGTAGGGACGGCGATGAGTTCAAAGGGGAGCGCCTGCTCTACCTTGACAGTGGCAAACTGGCCGATGGGCAGGGAACGTGTCTTGCGGATGAGGACCTCGGGGTCCACCTCGGGACTGTCCCACTGGGTGCGGCCCACGTAGTAATCCCCCTCCTCACGGTCCACCATCACGGGCAACGTCTGCCCTACTTTGGCCTGCTGGATATCGAGCGAGATTTCTTCCTGCAGGTCCATAAGCTGCTGCAAGCGCTCGTCTTTCACCTGCTGCGGGATTTCATCGGCGTAGTGCTGATGGGCGTAGGTGCCCGCCTCGGGGCTGTAGGCAAAGGCGCCCATGCGCTCGAAACGCTCGGTGCGCACAAAGTGGAGCAGCTCGTCAAACTCACGGTCGCCCTCGCCAGGGAAGCCCACCATGAGCGTGGTGCGCAGGTGGATGCCGGGCACCTCGCGGCGAATGCGGTGGATGAGCCGCAACTGCTCGGCGCTGGTGATGTGGCGGCGCATATTGGCGAGCACGCGGTCGCTGGTGTGCTGCAGGGCGATGTCCAGATAATTGCACACATTGGGATGGGCAGCCATCACCGGCAGCAAGTCGTAGGGGAACTGGGTGGGATAGGCGTAATGCAGGCGAATCCACTCCACACCGGGTATGGCGGCCAGCTCGTCAACCAGCCTGGGCAGACGCATCTCGCCATACAGGTCCAACCCGTAGGAAGACAGGTCCTGCGCAATGACGTTAAACTCTTTCACACCCCGCCGGGCCAGGCGGCGCGCCTCATCCAGCAGTTGCTCCATGGGCACGCTGTGGTGGCGGCCGGTGATGAGCGGGATGGCGCAGAAGGCGCAGAAGCGGTTGCAGCCCTCGCTGATTTTCAGATAGGTGTAGTGAGGCGGCGTGGTAAGGTAGCGTTCGGTGGCCAGGTCGTCGCGGTAGGCGTGGCCCAGGTCGGCGAGCAGTTGTTTCCAGTTGAACTTGCCATAAAATTTATCCACCTCGGGCAGCTCCCGGGTGAGTTCCGCCATGAAACGCTCGGCCAGACAGCCCATCACATAGAGGCGGCGCACACGGCCCTGCCTTTTGGCCTCGCCCAGTCCCAGGATGGTGTCGATCGACTCCTGCTGGGCATCGGCGATGAAGCCGCAGGTGTTGACCACCACCGTCTCAGCGTCCACACGGGCGGGGTTGTGCTCCACAAGGTAGCCGGCGGCCTGCAATTGACAGATGAGATGCTCCGAATCCACCAGATTCTTGGAACATCCCAGCGAAATCACGTCGATTTTGTTATGCCTCACTCCTTTTTGCCGAACAGCGATTTCACGAACTCTTCCTTACGGAATATCTGCAGGTCTTCCATGCCCTCGCCCAGCCCGATGTACTTGACGGGAATCTGGAACTGGTCGCTGATGCCTATCACCACGCCGCCCTTGGCGGTGCCGTCGAGCTTGGTGATGGCCAGCGCATTGACCTCGGTGGCCTTGACAAACTGGCGGGCCTGCTCAAAGGCGTTCTGGCCCGTGGAGCCGTCCAGCACCAGCAGCACTTCGTTGGGGGCACCGGGAATAACCTTCTGCACGGTCTTCTTTATTTTAGTGAGCTCGTTCATCAGGCTCACGTTGTTATGCAGGCGTCCGGCGGTGTCGATAATCACCACATCGGCGTTCTGCGACTTGGCGCTGCTCACCGCGTCAAAGGCCACCGAGGCGGGGTCGGTGCCCATTTGGTGTTTCACCACGGGCACGTCCACACGCTGGCCCCATATCTCGAGTTGTTCGTCGGCGGCGGCGCGATAGGTGTCGGCAGCGCCGAGCACCACCTTGTTGCCTGCCTGCTTAAACTGGTAGGCCAGCTTGCCGATGGTGGTGGTTTTGCCCACACCGTTCACGCCCACCACCATTATCACATAGGGGCGCCGGTCGGCGGGCACGGTGAAATCTTCCATCTCGGCGTTATTGTTGTCGACGAGCATCTGTGTGATTTCATCACACAGCAAATCGTTGAGTTCCGACGCGTTGACATACTTATCGCGCGCCACACGCTGCTGGATGCGGTCGATGATTTTCAGCGTGGTGTCGGTGCCCACGTCACTGGTCACAAAGGCCTCCTCCAGACCGTCGAGCACGTCGTCGTCGATGGTCGACTTGCCGGCGATGGTGTGGTGCAACTTGCCCAGAAGTCCCTGCTGGGTCTTCTGCAGGCCGCTGTCCAGGCGCTCTTTCTTTTCGTGCGAGAAAATCTTTTTGAATAATCCCATAATAATCGTATTTTTGGCAAAGGTACAAAAGAGAAACGATTTATCGTCTGCCTTGCCCCATAAATTTATCAAATATTTTTTCAGCGGCACACGGCCCGGGGTGTCGTACCAACAAAGGCTTCGACCTGATTCGGGCGAAGCCTCTGCATATATAGCGTTTTGTTCTCTTTTCGGAATTATTTCAGATAGTCCTTCACTTTGTCGTTGGGGACCATTCTCTCCTCAAACACATAGGCGCCGGTCTTGGGCGAGCGCACCATCTTGATGACCTTACTCCAAGCGCGGCCTTCACCGGTTTGCAGGGTAGCAACTACTTTTTTTGCCATAACTTATGCTGTTTTATTTGATTTCTTTATGTACGGTAACTTTCTTCAGATAGGGATTATACTTCTTGAGCTCAAGACGCTCGGTAGTATTTTTGCGGTTCTTGGTGGTGATGTAGCGGCTGATGCCCGGCACACCACTGGCCTTTTGCTCGGTGCATTCCAGAATAACCTGCACGCGGTCGCCTTTTGCTTTCTTAGCCATGGTTCTTTCTCGTTTTTACTTATCTAAGACTTTAATTTCAGTTAAATGACCCTCTCTCACTGCTTTCTTGATGGCAGCGTCCACGCCCATGCGGTTGATGTTGCGCAGGCCGGCGGCCGAGATGGTGAGACGCACCCACTGGTCCTGCTCGGGCCAGTAGAACTTGCGGTTAGAAACATTAACGTTGAATTTACGTTTTGTTCTTCTTCTTGAATGCGAAACGTTGTTACCCGTTATCGCCTTCTTTCCAGTGATTTGACAAACTTTAGACATAGTGTTGTTGCTCGTTCAATTTTTAAATAGATTAAAACGTCTCGCGCGCAGCCACTTCGGAATGATCGTGTAGCACAATACTCAAATAGTTCACTAATATGATATCGTCCTACGCTTGAGTGGCCGACACTTAGCATCATAGCCGTGCCATCGAAGTTACGATCTTGTCACAGAACAGGACTAACGGGTCATTACGTCGTCGAGCCTGCCGCGAAATCGACCGCAAAATTACACAAAACATTCCACTCTACCCCACCCCACCACCGCCTCCACCCAAAAATTAACAATAATTAACCCTCTTCACCCCGCCAGGGGTGCCTGCACGCCGGGCAACGCGCCTTCACATTCTGTGTGCAGGACAGCGAGCCGCCGCTCTCGCTCTACTTCCGCAATGCCTTCAATGTCTATGAGCGTTGCGACCTGCAAGCAGTCACCACGCACAAGCCGAAGTCTGACCGCTCAATAGCCGTCACACACCGGCTCTCCACGTTCTACAACCAGCAGAACGAGAAGCAGTACGAGGTCGAGACCGCTGGGCTTACCATGGAGCAAGCCCGGTGGATTGAGCAGCTGTTCTACTCCCACGATGTGCGCATGGCGACCAGGCGCACTGACTTCTCGGAGGATGATTTCGGAAACTACAATCCGCAGTACATGCCGATTGTCCTCATCACCGACTTCACCTGCGAAATCCACGACGAGGACGGTGAGCTCAACACCGTTAAGTTCACCTACCAGTACCAAGACAGGCGCACCTATCTTCCTACTGATTACCTCTCGGTCGACCACGACAGAATTTTCACCGCTCCTTTCAACCCCACCTATAACTGATATGGCACAATCCATCCACATAAGCACCCTGCGCAAGATGCTAAAGGCAGGTGACCCCGTCGACATCAAGCTGTGGACGAAAAGCGGTGAAATCCAGGAATGGCGGAACTGCGTGCCGCTTCGCTATAATTTCTATCAAGGCACGCAGCAGTTCAAACTGCTCAACAGCAACCAAATCAGGCAAGCCCGAATTTGCTGCATTTTCAGCGTGAATGATCTCGAAGTGTTCTTGTAGACTCAAAGACTCCGTTTGTTTTGAAAATTTATCGTATCTTTGCACCGAACAAAATATTTTTTATAATGAAGAAATTTATATTTTTTTTATTATCAGTCTCTTGCGTGGTATTGATGTCATGTGGCGACGATGAACCTATCTCAGACGTTCCCAATGTGCCGGATTGGACCGAAGATATGCCGACCGATAACCACTTGGTGCCACCAGTGGTTTCTAAAATTGTAGGTTTGACTGAAGAAACATTTCCTGTGATTGACGGTTCTGACTCCACTGAGCCAATACGCACACTGCTTTCCGCTTCGCTTCTTGAAGGTTATGAGTGTTTTTGGGGGCCATCGCCAGTCGACGGCTCAAGAGTATTGTACATATCAACTAATTCAGAAGATTTGACAGCTATAAGACTGTTGAATCAAAAGCTGAAAGAGAACAACACCCATCCATCTTACAACAACCTAATTGATGGTACGGTGGAATTGATTATCTGTGCGCGAGAGAGTTCTGAAGATGAACAAAATTACGCTCAAGAGAAAGGTGTGACGCTCATTGAAAAACCCATTGCATTTGATTCGTTTGCTTTCTTGGTAAACCGTGCCAACAATGTCAACAATCTATCACACGAGCAGGTTGTTGGCATCTATAGTGGTAAAATCACTAACTGGAAAGAAGTGGGCGGGGAAGATCAACCCATCAAGGCTTTCACCCGCAACCGCAATTCCGGCAGTCAAGAAAAAATGGAGAAGCTCGTTATGAAAGGCACTCCGATGATTGACGCGCCCGAACTGCGTGGCGGCTCAATGATTTGGCCATATATGAGCCTACATGCCTCAGTCGATGGCATTGCTTATTCACCATATTATTACTACCTTAATATGTCTGAATCCATCGAATATGTCAAAGCTATTGCCATCAATGGCGTGCCGCCAACAAAAGAACACATTCGCGACAAGTCATATCCGTACGTTTCGTCGGTCGTAGCGGTTATTCGCAGCGACACGCCAGCAGATAGCTACGCCCGCAAAATCTTTGACTATCTCACTACTGATGATGGAAAGAAAATCATTGAAGCCAGTGGATATGTAGCCAATTGACAAGATATTCTTTGTCTTTTATAGACCAATCACAACTCCATAATTTTGCGGAAACAAATTCGCAGAATTATGGAGTTAAATTTTAATAGTGTAGAGACCATCCCCAACTTGAACGCTTCGGCGGCGTTCCAAGTGGATTCAGGCAAGGTGTTCAAGGAAGACACGGACATAGTGCCGGTCATCGTCGATGACACGCTGTTGAGCGAACACACCGATGCAAAGCAGGTGACGTTAGTTGGCGACTAGTAGATTTTTGTCAATTATTTGACTCGCATTAGACCCAGTGTGCGAAATAATGCTTACCTTTGTACTTGAGTACTCATCAGAAACAAATAAATATATGGCAAAGCTAATCGTTCAGAATACTCAAATTACCGTCATTAAGCAGAACGAAGACGACTACATCAGTCTTACCGATATGCTTAAGGCAAAGGACGGCGACTTCTTCTTCTCCAATTGGTTGCGTAACCGCAATACCATTGAGTTTCTCGGGATTTGGGAACAGTTGATGAACCCTAATTTTAATTGTGCCGAATTCGACATAATTAAAAGTCAAGCAGGGTTGAATCGTTTCCGCCTTAGTGCTAAGGATTGGACACAAAGGACAAATGCTATAGGCATCATTTCAAAGGCAGGACGTTATGGAGGAACCTATGCCCATAAGGACATTGCTTTCGAATTTGCCATGTGGATAAGCCCTGAGTTCAAGGTTTATCTGATACGAGAGTTCCAACGCCTAAAAGACGAAGAACAGAAACTGCTTGGTTGGACGGCAAAGCGTGAGTTATCAAAGATAAACTACCGCATCCATACAGATGCCATCAAGCAGAATCTTATCCCCGAAGAAGTGACTCCAGCGCAAGCTAGTATCATCTATGCCGAGGAGGCAGATGTGCTGAATGTCGCTATGTTTGGTCAGACGGCGCGGCAGTGGCGTGAGGCACACCCAGACTTGAAAGGCAACATCCGAGACTATGCCTCAATTAACGAGCTTATTTGCTTGGCAAACATGGAAAACATCAATGCCGTTCTCATTGAAAGTAGAGTGCCACAGGGCGAACGTCTTGTGCGACTAAACAAGATTGCCATCAATCAAATGCGTATTTTAGAAAATGATGATAACAGAAACCTATTGAAATGAAACAACTTAGGCCAGCACTCCTCGTTGTCATTTTCTTAATAGCACAAACCTCTTATGCCCAAAACGAGGTTGGCGAGCAAGTTTCATTGTCGAAAGGAAATGAATTGTCCAAGCTGAATTTGGAACAATCATTGCCAACCGATTCTTTGCTGATTAATAAACGTGTTTTAAATCCCCAATTCATCTATACCGACATTGCTGAACCATATAGAGCCATACCATACAACAATACTATACCCGTCAGCAATTTGCCTTTCGAAGCAGAGGCACCAAAGGTGCAATTATTTCAAAACCGATTATTGGACTTGTCCATGCCATCATTCCACTTATGGAAAGGTGCAAATTTATCGTTTATGGGTAATATAAACCAGAATGTCGGTCTTATGGACGCAGCATCGGGGTCGATGGCATATAATCAAAATCTCGGCAACTTTCATATCTCGGTTTCTGCAAATGCCAACAAATACTGGATGCCAATGCAGAAACTACTTGTCACACAATATGGTATTGGAGGAACCTTGAGTTATCATCTCAACAATGATATATCCTTGCACGCCTATGGATATTACTACAATAACAGTCCTATAGTTAGACCCGCCTATAGCCCCTATGTAAATACATCTTCTTATGGAGGCTATGCCAATATAAGGTTTAGCGACCGCTTTAGTACCGATGTGGGTGTCAATCGCTACGTTAATCCAATGACAGGAAGATGGACGACATCGCCTATTGTTACACCGCATTTACGAGTAGGTAGGATTGACATAGGATTACCCGTTGGAGAATTTCTCAAAGCCGCCTTTGGTGGCGATAGGGATGATCCTATGCGATATAGAGAATCCCAAAAGCGACAATCAAAAAAGAGAAAATAGCGCCGCAATAGTTTGTCTTTTACGCATAGTAGCGGTTGGTTTACCTTTGCAGTAAATCAACCGCTAATCTATTGTAATAATGACACGAATAATCACATCAGACGCGCAACTGCGGCGATATATGCCCAATGTGTTTGCCACGGCAAGGGGCAAAACGCCCTTCTACGACCGTTTGCTGCCGTGGCTGGAGACCGCCGAGCGGTGGCTGTTCTCGCAGTTCGTAGGCGACGACTACGCCGACACCTTTCTCGCACTCGACGAGAGTGAGCCTCTGCGCCTCACCGCAGTTTGTGTGGTCACGCACGAAGCTATGCTGCGTGCCGTGCCGAGCCTCGACCTTGTGCTTACGCCCAACGGCTTCGGCATCGTGAGCAATCAGAATGTCGCACCGGCGAGCCGTGACCGTGTGGCACGGCTTATCGCCTCGCTGGAGACCAGCCGCGACAACGCCATTGAGCAGTTGATTGCCTACCTGCTCCGCACCGAGGAATGGTATCAGAGCACCATCCGCCAATGGTTCACCGCGACGCTGTTCCCGAACATCGACTTGGCGAACCTGTGCGGCTTCACCGAGCATCGCTGGGCTAACTACCTCGGACTGCGCTCAAAGTGCATCGACATTGAGCAGCGCATCGCCGAGGAGTTCGTCTCGCCCGAACAACTCGCCGTGTTCCGCGAGGAAGTGTTTTCCACCACTTGGGATTTCACGCTTACGGAACGATGCCACACGGAGATTATAGAGCGGCTGCGCTCTGTAATCCTGAATGTGTTGCAGGGCAAACTGCTTAACATTCAATCGCTGCGTGACATCGTGGACTTCATGCGCAAGCATGAGGAACACTTCCCGGAGTTTGCCGCAAGCGACACCGCCAAACTATTCACGCCACCTATTTTTGAAAACAAAAAAGAGAATTCGGGATATTTCTTCTAACTCCCTTGCTAGTTGAAAAACAATGTGTACCTTTGCTATAATAAAAGGTACACATTATGAGATATTTTATCCTCTTCCTTTCCATAATCCACTTTGCAATAACAAGTTATGCGGAGTCGTTTAGTCAATACAATTCCGCATCACGAACTGCGATAGTACTCTATACACCTGATGCGCAAGGTTTTTATCATAAGCAAG
>RHMF01000402.1_pt1 | contig 22802 bp, 17 predicted proteins | sample 5365151 | NCBI WGS metagenome assembly RHMF01 (sample SAMN10266501, study PRJNA497801) | feces metagenome | isolation source: feces | host: Bos taurus | place: China: Prairie of Fairy Mountain | collected 2017-08-14 | reverse complement strand
GAGGAAGAGCAGGTAGGCTATCCAGAGTTTGTTGTTTCCCCAGGCGGCGGGCAGCAGGGCGTAGAGGGCGAAGAAGAGCACAAAGGCCACGACCACGGCCAGCAGGAGCCAGCGTGTGCGCGTCAGGCCGATGAAGCCGTCCCACACAAAGGCGGCCATGCCCGCCGCGGGGATGAGGGCGCACCACAGGCGGTAATGCATGGCGGCCTGCACCACCTGCGCCTCGTTGGTGAGCAAGGCAAACACGCCGTGGGGGAAGGCGTAGACCAGGGTAAAGACGGCCGAAAAGGCCAGTCCCCACACCATGAGCCAGCGCACGCAGCGGCGCAAGCTCGGGTTGTCGCCGCGCCCGGCGTATTTCCCCACCAGCGCCTCGCCGGCAAAGGCCACGCCGTAAATGGCTGTAGAGCGTGAAGAGTTGCATCATCAGCGTGTTCACCGCCAGTGTCATGTCGCCGCTGCGGGCTCCCACGGCGATAAAGGCCAGCATCACCAGCATCACCAGGAAACTGCGCACAAAGATGTCGCCGTTCACACGGAAAAAGAGGCGCGTGCCCTGCATGTGGGTGGTGTCGCGCCAATGCAGCTCGCCGGCCAGCCAGGGGAAGCGGCGGCGCACCAGCCACAGGGCGAACAGCAGGCCCAGATACTCGCCCGCCACCGTTCCGGCGGCGATGCCCGCGAAGCCCATGTCCAGGCCATAGACACACAGCACGCTCGCCACAATGTTGAGCACATTGACCACAATCGAAATCATCATGGCGCTCACCGAGTCCTGCATACCCAGAAGCCACCCCTTGAGCGCCATCATCAGCAAGATGGCCGGCGCTCCCCACACACAGATGTAGAAATAGGTCTTGGCCAGATGGGTCACCTCGGGCGACGGGCCGATGAGCCACAGTGTGAGCCACTGCAGCGGCCATTGCAGCACCACCACCGCCAGGGCGATGAACAGCGCCACCGTTGACGACTGGCGCAGCAGGGTCACCTGCGCGCGCCGGTCGCCGCGGCCGTAGGCTTGCGCGGTGAGTCCCGACGTGCCCATGCGCAGAAAACCGAAGTTCCAGTAAATCAGGTTGAACATCATCGTTCCCACCGCCACGGCGCCGATAAACACCTCGCTGCCCATGTGGCCGCTGATGGCGGTGTCGACCAACCCCAGCAACGGCACGGTGATGTTGGCCACGATGGCGGGAATCGCTATTTTGAAGATTTCTTTGTTCATTGCGGCTGCAAAGTTACGCTTTTTTCCCGCCACTGGCAACAACGGCCTCGCCGGCGACCGAAAACACCCGTTTGGGAATCCAAATGCAAAAAATATCATGCTTTGGTTAAAAAAACAGGCGCATCACGTAACAAAAACATGGATAAATGATTAACTTTGCACATCTAACCGAACAACACTATGCAATACTGGATAAATCAGGACGGTGTGCAGCAAGGCCCCGTAACATTGGAAGAACTGAAAGAAATGTCGCTTAACTCCACCGCCTATGTGTGGCGGGCCGGAATGGCCGACTGGCAACCCATCACCCAAATGGAGGAACTGGCCGGCTGCTACACCATGGCCGAACCGCAGCCCGAAACCGTGACGGTGGGCCGCCCCCTTGAGCGGCAAATACCCGCCGTGCCCGCTCAGGCGACACAGCCCACGGGGCCGGAACAGGCCAAGTGCCCGCCCACCAACCTGGGCTGGGCCATCGTCTTCACCCTGCTGTGCTGCCTGCCCACCGGCGTGGTGGCCATCATCTATGCCGCCAAAGTGTCGTCGCGTTACCAGGCAGGCGACCTGGCGGGCGCGCAAAAGGCCAGCGAAACGAGCGCCTGGTGGTGCATCATCTCGGTGGTGATGGGTATCCTTTACATGCCCATAAGCATGCTCATGGGGCGACTCATATCAGCGGCGCTGGGCTGATGAAACGCTCCCTTTTGATTATTACCGGAGTGGCCGTTGCCGTTGTGGCGGTGGCCATCTATTTTTTCTACGACCCCGCCTCCAGCGGGTTCTTCCCCCGCTGCCCCTTCCTGATGCTGACGGGGCAGAAATGCCCGGGATGCGGCAGCCAGCGCGCCCTGCACGCGCTGCTGCACGGCGACGCTGCGGGCGCCGTGCGGCACAACGCGGCGCTGGTGGTGGCCGTGCCGCTGCTGCTGTGGTTGCTGGTGGCCGAGTGCCTGCGCACCCGGCACCCGGCGCTGTATGCACGCATGAGCCCCCACTGGCTGCCCGCCGCGGTGCTGGTGCTGGTGCTCCTGTGGTGGCTGCTGCGCAACCTCGCTGGCCTGTAACGGGAGGCCGCCCTTTCAGGAGACGAATGAGACCCAGCGGCGAGCTACGGCCGGCAGTAGGTGCTGACGCTGCTGTGCAACACAGCGCCGCAGGCGATGACATAAAATCCCGCCATGACAGGAGCATAGCGACTGAATGGTGGGACCAGTCGCCGACAGGCGACAACCAATCAGGAAACCCCGCCATGACAGGAGCATAGCGACTGAATGGTGGGACCAGTCGCCGACAGGCGATTGCTGCCAGAAAGTGACGCAGGGGCGGTGTGACCGCGGCGGCGGGCAGCGGCCGAAGACGCAATGTTAATGTGTGTTAAATCCATTTGCCGGCAGGGCGCATTTTCCCGCAATTCCTACCAGCGGGTAACCATGTTACCTGCGGGTACCCTCTTGCGGGAACAGGCGGCAGTGCCTATCTTTGCATCGAAAATCAAACGTAGAACAATAAAAAAACAGAACACAATGGGAAACTACAAAAAAATCTCGGTTGACATGGGCGCCGCACGCGCCGAGCTGCATAACGAACTGGCCCTGACGGGCACCGAAATCTCAATCAACAACATGCCTGCCGGTGCGCAGGTGCCCTTCGTGCACCAGCACCGCAACAACGAGGAAGTGTACGTGGTGCTGGCAGGCCGCGGCGTGATGAACATCGACGGCGAGGACGTGGAACTCACCGCCGGCGACTGGCTGCGCGTGGACGCGCCCGCCAAGCGTCAGTTGCGTGCCGCCGCCGACAGCCCCATCTCGGTGGTTTGCATCCAGGCCAAAGCCGGCTCACTGGAAGCCTTCACCGCCGACGATGCCGTGGTGCTGTGACCCGCCACACGGCAACAGAGCCCCCACAAACCGGTCCCGGCAGGATACGCAATCCACGGGGCCGGTTTCCTTTGTGGATTTGGCATTGTGCACGATTTGGTGTAATTTTGCCTCCGTAATTTCAATGAAACCACGATAAAATACCACCGCTATGAACCCTATACTGCTGGTTATCCCCATCCTGTCGCTGCTCATGTTTGACCTGGGCCTCACACTCCACCTCGACGACTTCAAGCGCCTGGCACGGCAACCCGGTCCCGTGGTGGCGGGGCTGGTGGGTCAACTGGTGGTGCTGCCCGCCATCGCCTTCGGCCTGGCCGAGCTGTTCCATCTGCCCGCCATCTTCTACGTGGGTCTGGTGTTGATAGCCTGCAGCCCGGGCGGTAGTTCCAGCAACGTGTTCAGCATGCTGGCCGGCGGCGACGTGGCGCTGTCGGTCACCATGACGGCGCTCAGCAGCCTCATCACGCTGGTCACCATACCGCTCATACTGGGGCTGGCGGTGACCCTGGGCGGCGGAGAGACAGCCTCCATCCACCTGCCTGTGGGCAACCTGCTGGTGCAGAACATCGTGCTGATGTTTGTGCCCATCCTGCTGGGCGTGGGCATGCGGCGGCTGTGGCCCAAAGCGGCGACGGCCACCGAGCGCGTGCTGGGCAAAATCGCCTTTCCCTGCCTGATGCTGCTGGCGGGCATCTTCTTCGTGCAGCACTACCACACCATCCTCGACAACATCGGCCGGCTGGGGCTGAGCGTCACACTGCTCATCCTGCTGGCCATCGGCGCCGCCTCGCTGCTGTCGCGCGCGAGCCGCTTCGACAGCCGCACGCGCCGCACCCTCGTCATCGAGGTGGGCATGCAGAACGCCGCGCAGGCCATCGCCGTGGCCAGCAGCCCGTTTATTTTCAACAATGACCTGATAGCCATCCCCGCCATCGTCTACGCCCTGATGATGAACGTCGTCCTGCTCATCTACGTGGGCTACATCCGCTACCTCAGGCGGGTTGCCTGACGCTTTTCACCCAAGCCTCTCCTGATTAACGCCCGACGGGGCGGCGGTAGAAAGTTATCCAGTTGGTGCAATAGCTGTGGGGATGGATTTCCACCGCCGTGCCATCGGCGGCGCGGTACCACGAGTGGTTCCAGCCGAAGCCCATGTCGAGATAAAGCGCGTGGGTGGGAGCCAGGTCGCACAGCATCCGCACAAAGGCGGCGTAGTCAACCGCCCCGCGCGAGTCCACGATACACAGTCGGCCATCCTTCTCGCACAGAGCGCGGTATTCATGCACCCCGTCGCGCCACATCGGCTCCACGGGCTGGCCGTCGTAGATAATCAGCGCCTGTCCAAAACCCATGCCACCGTGCGCCGCCGCTTGTGCCAAGGCGTCGGCGTAGTCGCCGCGCGTGAAGTGCCACTAATAGGTGAACGCGCCCGAATTGTCCTTGCAGGCCGCGCCGCGGTACAGCCGGCCGCCACTCACGTGGTCGCCGTCGATGTTGGCATGGTCAAAGTGGTCAAGTATCTCGTGGGTGAAAGCCGCCTCGGCGGTCATCACCACCGAGGGGTCGGCGGTATCGGGCATGATGCCGCACACCAGCTCCACGCTGTCGAAACCCGGATAGTAAATCCGCAGGCCCGGAGTGTCCACCACCCTAACGGGGGCAGACGTCACCTCTGCGTTGCCGTCACAAGCGTTTACCATCATGCAACACAACAAAAGCAAGTGCAACACAGCGCAATTTATTTTGATTTCTTCTTCTGCGGCTCATCGCTGAAACGCCCCGGATAGGCCAGCGCCTCGCGCGGGCGGCGCAGCGCCCTCACCACCAGCCAGGCACCCAGCACGATGAAGGGGATGCTCAGCAACTGGCCCTGGTCCAGGCCAATGCTGGCGCGCATGGCCTCTTCCCACGGCTCCTGCACGTTTTTGACAAACTCGATGAAGAAGCGCGGGATGAAGATGCCCAGCATGAAAATGCCGAAGATGAGACCCGGCCGCTCATTGGCATGGCGGCGCCAGTACAGCCACACACACACGGCAAACACCACCAGGTAGCACAGCGCCTCGTAGAGTTGCGTGGGATGACTCGGCACCGTGAACACGGGTGCCGCGCCCTGCATCCAGGCGTTGACGTTGTCCACAAAACGGAAGCCCCACGGCAACGACGTGGCGGCACCGTAAATCTCGTGGTTCATCAGGTTGCCGACGCGTATCAGCGCCGCCACCAGACCCACAGGCACCACCAGCCGGTCGAGCGTCCACAGCATGCCGCGGTGGGTCACCCAGCGGCTGTAGAGCCACACGGCGATGAGGATGCCCAGCGTGCCGCCGTGGCTGGCCAGGCCTCCCTCCCACACCCTGAAGATTTCGGCGGGATGCTGCGAATAGTAGTCCCAGGCATAGAAAAACACGTGTCCCAGACGCGCGCCCACCACGGTGGCCACCACCACAAAGATAAACAAACTGCCCACCCACTTCTCGGGTGTGCCCTCGTGCCGGAAAATGCGGCTCACCATCTCATAGCCCACCAGAAAACCGATGGCAAACATCAGACCGTACCAGCGTATGGTGACCGCGCCGCTAAACAGGTTGGGATTGGCTGTCCAGGTAATGAAATCAAGCATATCACTTTTCGTTTTAACACTGCATCCGTGCAGACTGCGTGCAAATTTACACAAAATTTGGCAATTCAGCCCACAACGGCCCGAACTTTGGTTTTTTTCTTGCGGGAACGGGGAAAATTGCGTTATTTTGCTGATTGACTACACACATGAACATGATGAAACGGATTATACACAGCAACGTGGGGGCGGCGGCGCTCAACATGCTCGTGGCCTACCTGGTGATGATGCTCTCGCGGGTGGCTTTCTTTGTGGAAAACTGGTCCACCTTCGCTCCCTACATGTCGTGGCCGCTCTTTTGGAACGAACTGCGCGGGGCGCTCACCTTCGACACCTCGGCGCTGCTCTATATCAACGCCCTGTACCTGGCGCTCACGTTGCTGCCCTGGCTGGGCAAGGAGACGCCCCGCTTCCACCAGGGTCTCAAGTGGCTCTTTGTGGTGACCAACGCCCTGGGCGTGGCGAGCAATCTGGTCGACGCCGTCTATTTCCAGTACACGGGCCGGCGCAGCACGGTGACGGTGTTCAGCGAGTTTGCCAACGAAAACAACATCGCCGGCATCTTCCTCACAGAATTCATCCACCACTGGTATCTGGTGCTCGTGTTCCTGGCGCTGGTGGCCCTGCTGTGGCTGTGCTTCACCAAGCCGCGCCGCCAGGTGTACGGCCCGCGGCGGTGGATTTACTACGCGGTGCAGGGTGTGTCGCTGCTGGCGCTCGTGCCGCTGGCCATCGTGGGCATACGCGGCAGCGTGACGGCGGGCACACGCCCCATCACCATCAGCAACGCCAACCAGTATGTGAACCGTCCGGTGGAAGCCTCCGTGGTGCTCAACACCCCCTTCTCGATGATACGCAGCATCGGCAAGAAGCCCTTTGTCACGCCCGATTACATGCCCAGCGACCAGATGGTGGCCGCCTACGACCCCGTGCACCGGCACCCCGCCACAGACTCGCTGAGCCGGCCGGGGCGCAACGTGGTGATTCTGATAGTGGAAAGCATGGGCAAGGAATACATCGGCAGCCTGAACCCCGACCGGCAGGGATACAAGGGATATATGCCCTTTGTGGACTCGCTGCTGAGCCGGTCGCTCACCTACCGCTACAGCTACGCCAACGGGCGCATCAGCATGGACGCCATGCCGTCGATGCTGGCGGGACTGCCCATGATGGTGGAGCCCTTCTTCCTCACCCCGGCGTCGCTCAACGACGTGCAGGGGCTGCCTGCCATACTCGACAGCCTGGGCTACACCACCGCCTTTTTCCACGGCGGCCACAATATCAGCATGGGGTTCAGCGCCTTTGCCCACAGCATCGGCTACCAGCATTACTACGGACTTGACGAGTACTGCGCCGACAGCCGCTACCACGGCATGGATGACTTCGACGGCAAGTGGGCTATCTGGGACGAACCGTTCCTGCAGTTCACGCTCGACAACATGGAGCACATGCGCCAGCCGTTCCTCACCACGGTGTTCACCGCCTCGTCACACCATCCCTTCAAGGTGCCGGAGCAATATGAGCACTCGCTGCAGGGCGGCACGCTGCCCATCCACAAATGTGTGCGCTACACCGACCTGGCGCTGCGGCGCTTCTTTGAGCGCGCCAGCCGCCAGCCATGGTACCGCAACACGGTGTTCGTGCTCGTGGCCGACCACACCAACCAAAGCGACCAGCCCCTTTACCAAACCGACCTGGGCTTGTACAGCATCCCCATCGCCTTCTTCACACCCGACGGCTCGCTCCGGCCCGAAGTGCGCACCGACCAAGTGGCGCAACAGGCCGACATCACCCCCACCCTGCTGCATCTGTTGGGATACGACCGGCCTTATCTGGCCTTTGGCTGCGACCTGTTGGCCACACCCGCCGGGCAGACATGGGCGTTCAATTACAACAACGGCATCTACCAACTGGTGAAAGGCGACCTGCTGCTGCAGTTTGACGGCACACGCACAACGGCGGTGTACCGCTACCGAACCGATCCCATGCTGCGCCACAACCTGACGGGGCGTGAACCCGCCCAGCCCGACATGGAGCATATGCTCAAAGCCATGATACAGCAATACATGAGCCGCATGAACGAAAACCGCCTGCTTCCCACGCGCTAACGCAGCGAACGGAAGTAGTGCACCATCACGGGCACGGCGAGCATCACCGAGAGCACGTCGCTCACGGCCTGCGTGATTTCGATGCCGAAGAGGCCCAGCCAGTGGGCCAGCACAATGAGTACGGGGATGAAGAAGAGACCGTTGCGCGCTATGGCCAGCACATTGGCACCCAGCGCACGGCCGCTGGTCTGCAGGGTCATGTTGCTCATCATCACCACGGCGGCCAGCGGCAGCGTGAGCATCTGCCAGCGCAGCGCCGCGGCACCCACCACCACCACATCGGGGTCGTGGCGCATGAGGTCGATGACGGGCTCGGCAAAGATAAACATCGGCACGGCACTCACCAGCAGGAACAACATGTTGGCCTTGATGGCAAAGAAATAGCCCTGCTTCACACGACCGTACAGACCCGCACCGTAGTTGAAACCGCAGAAGGGCTGGAAGCCGTGGCCAATACCGATAATCACCGCGATGATGATGAAACTCACGCGCGTCACCAGCGACATGCCGGCGATGGCGGCGTCGCCCCACGTGCCGGCATACACGTTGAGCAACAGCGTGGACACGCACGCCAGGCCCTGGCGCGACAGCGAGGGGCTGCCGCCGCGCAGCATCTCGCGTTGATAGGTAAGGCTGCGGCTCACCTGGCTGAAGCGGATGCGGATGTTGTTGCCGCGGCGCGTCATGGCCCACAGCATAGCCAGTCCGCCCACCTGGCTCAGCACGGTGCCCACGGCGGTGCCGCGTATGCCCATGCCCAGCGTGAAGGTGAACAGCGGCACCAGCGCCACATTGAGCGCGGCGCCCAGTATCATGCCGTACATCGACTGCGTGGCGTTGCCCTGGAAACGCATCTGGTTGTTGAGCACCATGGAGCACGTCATCACCGGCGCACCCAGCAGGATGATGCCCATGTAGTCCTTTGTGTAAGGAAGAATGGTGGGTGTGGAGCCTAACGCCAGCGACAGCGGCTCCAGCATCGCCAGACCCGCCACGGTGATGAGCACGCCCACCACCAGCGCCGACACCAGCGACGTGGCGGCCATGCGGCTGGCGTTGTCGTGACGCTGCGCGCCCAGTTCGCGCGAGATATAGGTGCCCGACCCCTGGCCGAAGTAAAACCCCACCGCCTGCAGCACCGACATCACGGGAAACACCACGCCCACGGCGGCCGTGGCCTGCGTGTTGATAAGCCCCACGAAGTAAGTGTCCACGATGTTGTAGATGCTGGTCACCAGCATACTGATGATTGCAGGCACCGCCAGCCGCGGTATCACGCGGCTCGGCGAGGCTGTGGTGAGCAATGTGTAGTTATCGCTGCGATGCATCTTCTTTCAAGCCGCAAAATTACGAAAATACCTGCGCTTAACACTTAAAAATACTTAAAATTCCTCCTGCCGTGGCATTCAAAAAACAGCGATTTTTTGTTAACTTTGAACGGGCTTTTCAAAGCCATGTTTAACACTAACTCAAAGAAATTATGTCGAAAACCATTGATTTACAAGTGGAAAAAAGCCACATGCTCATCACCGGCTACCGCAACAACCTGAAGCAACTGCAGCCCCATGGCGTCACCGCCGCGCAACTCGACAAAATGGAGGCCGACCTGAAGGCACTGCAGGCCGCCGGCGAAGAATGCGAAGCCCTGCGCGCCACCCTGAGCGGGAAAGTGCGCCGCATGAACGAAATCCTGGCCCAGGTGAAACAGGATTTCCTGCAGCAAAAGCACATCGTCAAGTCTAACTATGGCATCGACCAGTGGCCCCACTACGGCATCCAGGACAAGCGGTGACACCCCCGCCGCCCCGACAACAACCGCGCCCGCCGGCTCCAACGCCTTCGGGGCGGTTTTTCTTTGCACAGGATTTGCACACGGCGGATTTGTTGTTTATCTTTGCACCACACAGCATCGACCCACGATGAAACGAATACTGATACTGATGATGAGCTTATGGTTGTCCACCGGATTGGCGCTGGCACAGGGAGAACTGCGCATTGCCGTGCTGAGCGACCCGCACCTGCTCAGCCCCGAACTGGCGCAGGCGGGCAGCGAGGCGCTGCGGCTGGCCGACTCCTCCGACATGAAAATGATGGCATTGAGCGATGAAATCATGGCCGCCATAGTCGACAGCCTGCTGCGGCAACAGCCCGCGCTGGTGTTCATTACCGGCGACCTGACCCACAACGGTGAACTGGCCAGCCACCACCGCATGGTGCAGCACCTGCAGCGGCTACGGCAGGCCGGCATCGGCGTGCTCGTCATTCCCGGCAACCACGACGTGAGCAATCCCTATGCCCGTTGTTACGGTGACGGGGAGGCCACAACGGCGCCCACCGTCACGCGGGAGGAATTCCGCGAAATCTACGCCGACTTCGGCTATGGCGAGGGCAGCCGGTTTGACGACCAATCACTGAGTTATCGCTGCGAACCCATCGAGGGGTTGGTGGTGATAGGCATCGACAGCAACCGCGACGAGGAGAACCGGCTGCGTAGCCGCGGCGACAGTGTGGACACCCACCACAACGGCGGCCGGGTGAAGCCCGCCACGGTGCAATGGGTTACAGAACAAATCGCGCAGGCCCGCGCCCAGGGCAAGCAAGTGATGGCCCTGATGCATCACCACCTGGTACCGCACTTCGACCAGGAGCACCGCCTGCTGCCCAACTACATGATTGAGAACAACGACAGCGTGGCACGCCGGTGGCTCGACGCCGGACTGCGCGTCATCTTCACCGGCCACCTGCACATCACCGACGCCGCCACCGGCCTCCCCAACGCACAAGGCGACGCACTCACCGAGGTGGCCACCGGCTCAGCAGTGACTTACCCCTTTGCCTGGCACCTGGCCTCGCTGAGCCATCACTCCCTGCACATCACCACCCACCGGCTGCAGGCCACGGCCCATTGCCCCGACCTGCAGCAACTGGGCCGGCGGCGCATCGAGGCCGCGGCACCCCGCATGGCCGACATGCTCGCGCGCCGCGTGTGGAGCAAGGTGGGCAACCGACTGGATGCCCTGGGCGCATTTCTGGCAGCCGGCGGTGAAAAGCCCAAACTGCCGTCCTCGCGGCAGGAAGCCACCCATCTGGTGCTGCGCCACCTGCGGCAGCCCATCGCCGACGCATTGCTGGCGATGACCCAGGGCAACGAGGACGAGCAAAACCCGCAAGCCATCATCGACGCCACCCGCCAGGGCCTGCGGGCCATGATTGACGAGGTGGCACCCCGCCAGGCCAACCAACTATGGGATTTTTTCAGCGCACAGGTGGAGCCTAAACTGGAACCGCTGGTGCGCAGCGTGCTGCTGGACCTGAACCGCGCGGGAACGCCCCATGAGCGCAAAACCAATGACCTGACATTAACCATAGAACTGCAATAAACCGCCATGAAGAAGAAATTTTTAGCACTCATCGCCATAGCAGGCGCCTGTGTCACCGCCCACGCCACCCCGCTCACGCAGTGGGTGGATCCCTTTATCGGCACCAGCGAACACGGCCACGTGTTTCTGGGAGCCAACGTGCCCTTCGGCCTTATCCAACTCGGCCCTGAGCAGCAATCTCACGGCTGGGACTGGTGCTCGGGCTACCACTGGAGCGGCGACTCGATAGAAGGCTTCAGCCACATGCACCTGAGCGGCACCGGCTGCGCCGATCTGGGCGATATCCTGCTTACACCCGTGGTGACCAACAAACCCTGCGGCGCGCTGCATAAGGCCGAAAACACCGGCGAGGAAGAGCTGCTGCTCCCCTACTCGCACGCCACCGAGGCGTGCCGCCCGGGCTACTATGCCGTCACGCTCACCGAGCCCGCCGTGCATGTGGAACTCACCGCCACGCAGCGCACGGGCATGCACCGTTACACGTTTCTGCGCGACGCCGACCATGCACAACTCATCCTCAACCTGCGCCATGCCAACGGCAGTTTCTTCCGCGGCGGCGAAGCCCGACAGGTCAACGACAGCACCATCGTGGGCTACAAAAAGACACACGGCTGGGCCAACCTGCGTGAAATTCACTTCGCCCTCGTGTGTTCGCAACCCGTCACACTCAGCGCGCAAGCCCCGCATTACGGCCAGCGCGAGGGCATCTACACCATCGTGCCGGCCGATGCCTCCCTTCCCCTGACCATAAAGGTGGCGCTGAGCGCCGTGAGCGATGACAACGCCCTGCTCAACCTGCGTCAGGAACTGCCCGGCTGGGACTTCGACGCCACCGTGCGTGCCGCCGACGCGGCCTGGGAACACGAACTGGGCAAAATCCGGATTGATGCCGACAGCACCACCTGCCGCACATTCTACACCGCCATGTACCACCATGCCGTGGCTCCGTCGGTCTACAGCGATGTGAACGGCGACTACCGCGGCGCCGACGCCCAGGTGCACCACAGCCCCGACGGCGCGCGCATCTACACCACACTCTCGCTGTGGGACACCTACCGCAGCCAGCACCCGCTTATGACGCTCATCAACCACGATATGCAACGTGACCTGGCCAACACCTTCATCAGCATCTACCGCGAGCAGGGCGAGTTGCCCGTGTGGCACCTTATGGGCAACGAAACCTACTGCATGCCTGGCAGTTCGGCGGTGCCTGTGCTCGCCGATCTGGTGCTCAAGGGACTGGTGGACGACGAGCAGGCGGCTTACGAGGCCATGCGAGCCTCGATGTTGCGCGACAACCGCGAACTTAACTTCGTGAAGCAGTATGGCTGCATCCCCTACGACAAAACCAACGCCGGCGAGACGGTGGCCAAAGACCTGGAATACGGCCTCGACTTCGGCGGACTGGCCCGCGTGGCCAAGCGCCTGGGCAAACAGGACGACTACACCTACTTTCTGGAGCGCAGCAAGATGTACCAAAAGCATTTCGACAAGAAAACGCAGTTTGTGCGCGCCGTGGCCAGCGACGGCACCTTCCTGCCGCAGTTCGACCCCTTCAAGGAAATCGTGGACGGCCTGAAGCACTACACCGAGGGCAACGCCTGGCAATACACCTGGCTCGTGCCCCACGATGTGCCGGGCCTGGTGAAAGTGTTCGGCGGAAAGAAAGCCTTTGTGCGCAAACTTGACCAACTCTTCACTGTGCAGGGCGACATGGGTGAAAACGCCGACCCCGACATCACCGGCCTCATTGGCCAGTATGCCCACGGCAACGAGCCCAGCCACCACATCATCTACCTGTATAACTACGTGGGTATGCCCTGGAAAGCCGCGCCGCTGCTGCGCCACACCATGCGCACACTCTACCACACCGGCGTGGACGGCCTGAGCGGCAACGAGGACGTGGGCCAGATGTCGGCGTGGTACATCCTATCGGCTGTGGGCCTTTATCAGGTGAACCCCTCGGGCGGGCCTTTCGTCATCGGTTCACCCGTGGTGAGCCGGGCCGTCCTGCAGGTGGGCGACGGCCGCACCTTCACCGTCACGGCCCACGGCAACAGCGACACCAACATCTACGTGCAACGCGCCACGCTCAACGGACGTCCGCTCAACCGCAGTTATCTCACCTACGGTGAAATCACCGCCGGTGGCACCTTGGATTTATATATGGGTCCCGCCCCCTCTGCCTGGGCCAGCCAGTCCATCACTGACTGACCGCCCGCGTAATCTGCCCGCATTTTGCGATAAAATCAGCGTGGCGGGCAGGGCGGGGTCAATGGGCCTCGAGCCAGTTGGCAGCCGCGCCGTGTGAGGCGGTGAGGCGCACCTGGCCGTGATAGACGCCCTCCATTTCTTCGATGACGATGCGCTGCACCTGCTCCAGCTCGGCGGGCACGACGTCGAAGTTCAACTCATCGTGCACCTGCAGAATCATCCGCGATTGCAGACCCTCTTGCCTGAAGCGGCGGTGGATGCGCACCATGGCCATCTTGATAACATCGGCGGCGGTGCCCTGGATGGGGGCGTTGACGGCATTGCGCTCGCTGAAGGCGCGCACCACGGCGTTGCGCGAGTTGATGTCGGGCAGCATGCGGCGGCGGCCATAGAGCGTGGTCACATAGCCCTGTTCCTTGGCTTGCGCCACGTTCCGGTCGATGTAGGTCTTCACACCGGGGAAGGTGTCGAAATAGCCGTCGATGAGCATCTTGGCCTCGGCGCGGGGAATGTTGAGCCGCTGCGCCAGTCCAAAGGCCGAGATGCCGTACAGAATGCCGAAGTTGGCCGTCTTGGCGCGGCGGCGTTGCTCGGGCGACACGTCGTTGAGCGCCTCGTGGTAGATGCGCGCGGCGGTGATGGCGTGGATGTCGTGTCCCTGGGCAAAGGCCTGCAGCATGGTTTCATCGTGGCTCATGTCAGCCACCAGGCGCAGTTCTATCTGCGAATAGTCGGCGCTGAAAAAGACGTTTCCGTCGGCGGGAATAAATGCTTTGCGTATTTCCTTGCCCTCGTCGTTGCGCACGGGGATGTTCTGCAGATTGGGGTTGACCGACGACAGGCGCCCCGTGGCGGTGACCGTCTGCTTGAAGGTGGTGTGGATGCGGCCCGTGCGCGGGTTGATGAGCGACGGCAGCGTGGAAACATAGGTCGTGAGCAGTTTGCGCTTGCCGCGCAAATCAAGGATTTTGCCCACCAGCGGATGGCGGTCCTGCAACTTGGTGAGCACCTCTTCGGTGGTGCTGTACTGGCCGGTGCGTGTCTTTTTGGCATTGGGGTCGAGTTTCAGGTGGCCGAAAAGCACCTCGCCCACCTGCGCCGGCGAGGCGGTGTTGAACTCCACGCCCGCCAACCGGTGGCACTCTTGCTCCAGCGTTTCGATTTGGCCCGACAGCACTCCGGCGTAGTCGTTGAGGGCTTTCACGTCGATGCGGGCACCCGCCAGTTCCATGTCGGCCAGCACCTCAACGAGCGGCAATTCCATGTCGGTGAGCAGCCGGGTCATGCCCAATCGCTCCAACTCGGCATCGAGCAACTCGGGCAGACGCAGCGTGACGTCGGCACGCTGGCAGGCCGGCGGCATGAGCCGGTCGGGCGGCAGTTGCTGCAGTTTGTGCTGGAGGCGCGTTTTCGCTCCCGTCGGCGTCTTCATGTCAAGCAACTGATAATGAAGCAGCTCACGGGCAATCTCGGCGGTGGAGTGCCCCCGCTCGGGCTGTGTCAGGTAGTGGGCCACAGCGGTGTCGTAGTAGGTCTGCGGCGCGAAATTCACGCCGCGGCTGCGCAACATCACCATATCACGCTTCACATCGTTGCTCACCACATGTAGCGAGGGAGACTCGAGCAGCGGAGTCACCGCCTGCATCATCCAGCCCATGCCATCGCAGGGCAGGTACACCGCCTGACCGGGCCGTGTGCTCACAGCCAGGCCCACGATCTGGGCGCGCATGGCTTCATCGCCGTCGGCCACGATGTGCAGGGCCACCCGCGGCTCCTGCAGCCACTGGCGCACCAGCGCGGCGGCCTCGTCAAAGTCGGAAACCAACCGATAGTCATGCGGCTCGTCGTCGAGAAGGGTCAGCGGCTCGGGCGCTGCGGCGACCTCGGCGGGCGCTGCGGCAACCTCGGCGGTGTCGAAAAGCGAACGCTCACGCGGCTGAGCCGGCGGCACCGATGCCGGTGCCCCGTCCAGACCGTCGTTGGCACCGCCTTGGTCAATCAAGGTCTTGGTAAAGAGTTTGAACTCCAGTTCGGTGAACACCTCGCGCAACGTGTCCATATCGGCGGGGCGCCGCTTCATTTCGTCGAGGTCAAGCGTGATGGGCACATCGGTGCGTATCACCGCCAGGTGCTTCGACAGCCTGATGAGGTCCATGTTGTCACGCACGTTGCGCTGCAGGGCGTTTCCCTTCACCTGGTCCACGTTGTCGAGCAGGTTTTCCACCGAGCCGAACTGCTGCAGCAACGTGGCGGCCTTGGCCGGTCCCACGCCGGGGCAACCGGGGATGTTGTCGGCCGAATCGCCCATGAGTCCGAGCAAATCGATGACCTGCTCGGGCGACTGCAGTTTGTATTTCGCCTTCACTTCCTCCACGCCCAGTATCTCCGTCTGCTTGCCGGGATGATACACCTTCACATACTCGTTGACCAGCTGCGCCATGTCTTTATCGCCGGTCACCAGATAGGTGAGCATGTGGCGCTGCGCAGCCTGGTTGGCCAGCGTGCCTATCACATCGTCGGCCTCAAAGCCATCCACCGCATAGACGGGGATGCCCAGCGCCTGCAGGATGCGTTTGATATAGGGCACGGCGGTGAGGATGCCCTCGGGTGTCTTGTCGCGGTTGGCCTTGTACTGGTCGTATTCCTCGTGGCGGAATGTCTTGCCGCCGGGGTCGAAGCACACGGCCAGGTGGCTGGGCCGCTCGGTCTTGAGCAGCGTGTGCAACGTATTGACGAACCCGAAGACGGCCGAAGTGTCGATGCCGGTGGTGGTGACCTGTGGATGTGAAATCATCGCATAGTAGGCGCGGAAAATCAATGCGTATGCGTCGAGAAGAAGTATCTTTGGCTCTTTCATGTGGATGAATTGTTTCAAAAACGCCCATAAAATTACCGCTTTTTCGACTCCTGACGAAATTTTGGGAACAAAATTCAACCACTAAAAAATAATTATTACTACTTTTGTGGCTTGAAAATGGAAACGCCCACAGGCGGGACTGTCAAAACAACACAACCAATGGCAACGCTTAACGAGATACAGGCATCACTCAGCATTCCGCTGCGGCAACTCAACGACATCATCGCCGACATGCTCCACAGCGAGAGCGCCCTCACCAATGAGATAGTGGAGTCCTATCTGCGGGTGAAGGGGAAACAACTGCGCCCCATGCTGGCACTGCTGAGCGGACAATTCTTCGGTGAAATCACCGAGCAGGTGCTCTACGGCGCCGCCGCCATCGAATTGTTGCACAATGCCTCGCTCATCCACGACGACGTGATAGACCAGGCGCGTGAGCGCCGGGGCCGCGCCACCATCAACAGCGTGTGGGACAACCACGTGGCGGTGCTGATAGGCGACTTCTTTGTGACGGCTGCCCTGCGTTGCGCCGTCAAAGCCAACGACCCGCGTGTGCTCGAAATGCTGGCCAACATGGGCCGCAACCTGTCGCTGGGCGAAATCAACCAGGTGGACGTGGCGCGTAACCACAACATCAACGAAGCCACCTACATGCAGATTATCAGCGCCAAGACGGCATCGTTGTTCGAAAGTTGCATCGCCATCGGCGGATACGCAGTGGGTGCCGACGAGAAGTCGCTTTCACACCTGCGGCGCTATGCCGGTTTGCTGGGCATCTGCTTCCAAATCAAGGACGATATTTTTGACTATTTCGACGACCCCATCGTGGGGAAACCCACGGGCAACGACCTGCGCGAGGGCAAAGTGACCCTGCCGCTCATCCACACGCTGAGCCGCACCGACCTGCCCGAACACGACGAGATGACCGCCCTGGTGCATAAAGACCAACTCTCTGAGCAGGAAATCAACAAGCTGGTGGAATGGGCCAAGCAAAACGGCGGCATCGACTATGCCTACGCCACGATGGAGCGGTTGCGCCAAGAGGCCGACCAGCTGCTCGACCACTATCCCGACAACCCCACCACGCCCACGTTTAAGCAGATTTTCAGCTTCATCATCAAGCGCAATAAGTAAACCCATGCTGCAACCTTACTTGATTGAAGGGCGCATCGAGGCCGGCTGCGACGAAGCGGGCCGCGGGTGCCTGGCGGGGCCGGTGACCGCCGCCGCCGTGATTCTGCCGCCCGGTTTCCACAATGAACTCATCAACGACAGCAAGCAACTCACCGAACACCAACGCGAACTGCTGCGCCCTGTGATAGAGCGCCAGGCCCTGGCTTGGGCGGTGGCCATGGTGTCGCCGCAGGAAATCGACCACATCAATATCCTCAACGCCAGCATCCTGGCCATGCACCGCGCCCTCGACCAACTGCAACTGCGGCCGCAGGGCATCCTGGTGGACGGCAACCGTTTCAAGCCCTACCACGGCATCCCCTACTCCACCATCGTGAAAGGCGACAGCAAGATGCTGAGCATAGCCGCCGCCAGTATTCTGGCCAAAACCCACCGCGATGCGCTCATGCGCCGCCTGGGCCACGACTTCCCGCAATACCACTGGGACAAAAACAAAGGCTACCCCACGGCCGACCACCGCGAGGCCATCGCCCGCTGCGGCGCCACCGAGCACCACCGCCGCACCTTCCGCCTGCTGACGCAACCCACCCTGTGGGACGCCATCGACGATTAGCAAGGCCTCTGGACGGCACGCCAGCCCAGCACTTGATCGGCGGCTTGTGAAGCGGTATCGGTGATGGAAAGAATGAGATTTTTGTACTTGCCCTCGGCCAGCATTTGCTGCAGGAAGGGATACACCGACATCTCCCGCTGCCAGAACTGCCGCCCCAGGAACACCATGGGCGACGCAATGCCGAAACTCAGGTAGTGGTTCTGCACGGCGTCCTGGAAGATTTCCTGCATGGTGCCGGCGCTGCCGGGAGTGTAGACGATACCGCCGTAGGCAATGGTGAGCACGGTGTCCTCGCGGATGCTGTTGTCGAAGAATTTGGCGATGCGCGTGGCAAACGGCGTGGACGGCTCGTGGCCGTAAAGCCAAGTGGGGATGCCCAGGCTCTCGTAGCGCGTCTGCGGAAAACGTGCCATCACCTGCAGCGCCGAGGGCAGCCACTGCGCATGCTTGAACGAGGGAGCCACCGCCAGCATGGCCAGCGCTTGGTCCACCTCCTGCAGCGTGCGGCCCGCCATCCAAGCGCCTAAGTGGGTGGCTTCCATGGCACCGGGTCCGCCGCCGGTCACCATAAGTGAGTGTTGCTCGGTGAGCGTTTTTCCCAATAGGACGATTTCGCGGTACACGGCATCGGTGCGCAGCATGCCGTGGCCGCCCATCACACCCACCACACAGCGGCGGTCGTAGCCGTTCAGAAAATCGTTGAGCGCTTGTTCGATGCCGCAGTCGTGCAGGGCGCGAGCCAAGCGTTCCTGCTCGTAGCAGGTGTTTTTGCCCAACCGCAGAAAATGCCGGTACACCTGCTGGTCGTAGTCGTCGACGCTCGCTTCCGTCCCGCCACCGCCGATGGTGCGGTTGTAGAGGGCGGGAGCGCTGTAAAGTTGGCGCGGGGTAACATTGAAGGGGACAGCGTCCAGATATTCCATGATGCTCTCAAAAGCCTTGAAGTCGTGTACGGTAATCATATCTTTGCAGTTAATGGTTGACAGTTAATCCTCATCGCAGTAGGCGGCGATGCCGATGAGGCGGAAGGGGCCACGGCTGGCGGTGACGCGCACACGCAGACTGTCGGGCCGGCAAGCCGGAAAACGCAGCAGGCGCTTCACGCCCACGGTGGTGCCCCGGGCGAGCGGTTGCCAGCGGCCGTCGACCAGCCCTTCCACAGCGAACTCCTCCACGCGCTGGCCGCATGTCACGTCCTCACACAGTTGCACCACGCTCACGGTGGCTCCGGGGGTGACGGCAAACTGCGCCGAAGAGAACACCTCGCCGCTGAAGGCGGCATCTCCCTGGGCGAGCAGGTTGCGGGAAAAAGTGCGCCGCAGGTAGTGCCCCAGCTCGGCCAGCCGCACCGAATCCACGGCGGCGATGCGACCCTGTGGCGTGGGCGGCACGTTGAGCAACAGCACGGCGTTACGCCCCACCGAGTTATAGTATATGTCGATAAGTTGCGGCAATGTCTTCACGTTGGTGTCCTCGGCGGCGTGGTAGAACCATCCCGGCCTTATCGACACATCCACTTCGGCGGGGTACCAATAGATTTGTTCGGCCCGGGCCACCAGTGCACGGCTGCCCAAATCGGGCGACATCTCGTTGATTCCCAGTGCTTCACGCTGACAAAGACCCAGGGGATAACTCACGGGCGGCAGCACGGTGGCGCTCCATTCTGTTTCGCGGCCGGTGCCGTCCTCATTGCCCACCCACCGCACGTCGGGTCCCATGTTGGCGGCGATGGCGTGTGGCTGCAGGCGCCGGATGGTGGCCAGCACAGATGACCAGTCATACTGCTGGCGGCGGCCGTCGGGGCCTTCGCCGTTGGCGCCGTCAAACCACACCTCGTCCACCTGGCCGTATTGCGTGAGCAGTTCGGTGAGTTGCTGCAGGTAAAGCCGGTTGTAACTCTCGCCCTGCCCGTAGCAAGGGGCGTTGCGGTCCCAGGGCGATAGATACACGCCGAAGCGCATACCCAGACGGTGGCAGGCGTCGCTCAGCTCGCGCACCACGTCGCCCCGGCCGCCGCGCCACGCCGACGATTTCACGCTGTGGGCCGTGGTGGCGGTGGGCCACAGGCAGAAGCCGTCGTGATGCTTGGCGGTGAGGATGACCAGCTGCACACCGGCCTGCTGCAGCGTGCGCACCCATTGTTCGCAGTCCAGATGCCCAGGGCAGAACAGCGACGGGTCCTCGGTGCCGTCGCCCCATTCACGCCCCGTGAAGGTATTGATGCCGAAATGCACAAACGCCGTGAGGCCCAGCCGATGCCATGCCAATTGGTCGGCTGTGGGCACCACCCGGGCGGCCAGAGCCACCCGTTGGCTGCCCGTGGACTGGGCCGGCAGCGCCGTCTGGCCGGGGAAACCGGTAGGCTGCCCCCATGCGGAGAGAGCCAGCAACAACGTTATCAAGCAAACAAATCTGTTCATGAAAAATCCTTGTGTTGGGACGCGTTAAGCGGGGAAAAACGCTATTTCTGTTCAACGACCGGAGCGAGGGTCTTGGCCACCTCGCCGCGGATGTGGATATCGTTCTGCGGGAAGGGGATTTCTATGTTGTTCTCGTTGAGCGCTTCGTAGATGTTCTCCTTGATTTTGGCGGTGATGGCCACCTCTTTCATCACAGGCACCCACACCACCACCAGCAGGTCTACGCTGCTGGCGCCGAAGTTGGTGAAATGCACCTGCACTCCTTTCTCACGGTTGAAGCAATCGAGTTGGTTCAAACGATCCACGATGATTTGCCTCACCTGGTTCACCTGTGACCCGTAGGCCACGCCCACGGTGATGGTCGACATCACATAACCGTGGTTGCGCGTCATGTTCTTGAAGTTCTTACTGAAGAGCTGGCTGTTGAGGAAGGCTATCACCGAGCCGTCCATTGTCTCGACCAGGGTGCTCTGGTAGTTGATGTTGGCCACCTTGCCACGCACTCCTTCACACTCTATCACGTCGCCAATCTTCACGCGGCCGTTCATGAGCGAGATGCCGTAGAACAGGTTTTCGATGGTGTCCTTCATGGCGAAACCGATACCGGTGGAGAGACCCGTCAGGATGAGTGTGATGCCGGCGCGGTTCACCTTGAGCACCACCATCACGATGTAGATGTAGATGCCCCAGCCGATGTACTTGATGATATTGTCGAGCAGCGAGGCGGCCGCCACCTTGCTTTGGTTACGGTGTATCTTCCATAGCTTATAGAGTTCTATCGCCAGATAAATCAGATAATTGAATACAAAGCCGAGCATCACCACGCTCATGAGTTTCGACAGCGACAGCACAATCACACCGTCGATGTTGACAAACTTGTAGTGGTACAGAAATTCCACCCACTCGGTGAGGTTAAACACACGGGCTGCCCAGTAAATCGACAGGGCAATCGAACCCACCGCGGCACAGGGGGTCACCGCCTTATATATAAAGTCGTAGAACCATGTGCGCTTCAGGCCGGCATCGGCGGGAATATGCTTGTTTTGATAACGGTGCAACCAGTCGTAGACCACGGTGATGGCCTGTATCATGGTGAGTTGCATAATCCACCAGATGAGCACCTGCACGGCCATGAGGGTGTAGCCCTGCCACGACACCACCAGCGACACCACCATCACGATGAAGGTGACCCAGGTGTAGAACATATCGCTGCGCGGCACGTTACGGTTGTGGCGGCGTATCACGTCAATCTGCCAGATGGAGCACAGCAGCAAGATAATGGGAAACACCAAGTTGACCAGCACGCTGGGCATGAGGGTGATACGGAAGAGGAACACGATGAAGCCCAGCACCATGATGGGCAGATACACCCGCAGACTGCTCTTGACGTTGTCGCCCGTGGTGCGGATGATAATCGACAGCACAATCACCAGCACCAGCAAGGCATACTCGCCCAGCAGCCCCGTGGCCATAATCATGAAATAATGCTTCTGGATGAAATTGTGGAAGGCAAAGCACACCACGGCAAACAACGCGGTGGCAACCATCAGCACGATGGCGCTGCGACGGGTCTGGAACGTGTGGGTGATAAAGCGCTTGGGCACCAGGAAGCGGATGGCGAGATAACTCAGCACACTGGCCAGCAGCACATAAAGCAGGATAAATACCAACAGGAAACCCACCAATGGTCCGCGCCACTCGCTGCGCGTGTGGTCATCCTTAGACGGTGCATTGCCCCCCGAAGCCGCCACACCCGCCTGACCGCCCATGGGAGCATGCGCCGCTTGCGCCAACGAGTCAATCCTGCCAGCGGGCGCAGGACCCATGCCGCCGTACTTCTCGCCCACCAACTGGCGGCTCTGCCGCAGGTAGAAGCGCGCCATGCGCAGCACCTGCGGATAAGACTGCTCACCGTTGACAAACACGTTCTGGCGTATCCGGTCATACACCCGCATAGCATAGTCGTTGAGCACTTTGGCCTTGGCTACCACAGCCTTCGACATCTCCTCGTTCTGTTTGATGTTCTCCACCTGCTTGACGATGTCGCTGCGGATGGCCCGGGCCATGTGCAGGCAACTGTCGCGGTCGGCACGCATCTCGGCGGTCTTGATATTCACCTCCATTTTCTCAAGCGAAATGATGAGTTGGTCATATTGCGCCATCTGCTCGTTGTAGCGTTGTTCAAACGACTTAAACGGTGCCATGCGCGACGACAGTTTGTTGTAGAGTTCGGTAGCCTGGTTGCAGGCGTAAGCCTGGTCAAAGACAAACTCCTCTTTCTGCGAGTAGAGCATCAGTTCAATGCGGTTGCACTGGTCCATCGTCTCCACTATCTGGTTGTAGTAGCG
>RHMF01000243.1_pt1 | contig 22829 bp, 26 predicted proteins | sample 5365151 | NCBI WGS metagenome assembly RHMF01 (sample SAMN10266501, study PRJNA497801) | feces metagenome | isolation source: feces | host: Bos taurus | place: China: Prairie of Fairy Mountain | collected 2017-08-14 | reverse complement strand
TTACTTGTTTACAATGAATTTGCCCTTTTGGAGCTTAACAATTTTGCCTTCAGCAATAGAGCCTTCCACCAGTTGTCCAGCGTATTTGGCAATCAGTTTCAGGAGCCAATTAGTTTGCTTTTCTGTGAGCAAATTTTCTTTTCCCATTTTCTTGTTACGGAGAGCCTGTTCAGCCATGCTAGAAAGGACCTTCACATCTTGTGGTTTGAAACCAATACCATTTTTGTAATACACAGATCTGTAACTCTGTTCATCAACACGCTGGTTTTCGTAAATTCTAAGTAACGCAGCAATAGCCTTCTTCGGGCTAGTAGTAATCTGCTTTCTCATAAGTTCAACCAGTTCTTTGTGCGTGTATGTTTTCATAGTTACCTCTCTTTTACATTATATAATATAGAAAAATAAACGCAGTTTGTCAATAAACAAACTGCGAAATTATGTAAAATTTTATTTACAATCTATGCGAACACAGCGTCTTCTCCACCGTCAGTGCTATCTAATTCGCAATCGTGATTATTAGAGAATTTAACACCGAGTGTAGTTGAAACATTGTCGCCATAATCAAACACATCCGAACTTGCGTATAATGTTGCGTTGTATTTTTTCAATAAATCGGAAAGCTCATTTTTAAATTCAGTTTCATATTTAGTTTTTCTGTCATTCTCAATTTTATTTAATCTATTTTCAGTAGCAGATTTCATAACATTGTCTATATCATCCACAAAGTTAGTTCTGCCTTCAAACGGACAAGATGGTTTACTCAACCAAGTTTTAATTGCTGAAGGACTTCCTTTATATTGTATATGATATGGAATATATTTTTTAGTTAAATCTGTATTTGTATCATAATAACTTGAATAACTTGATTTAGTACAAGCATTTAAAGATACAGAATCTTTTACAAATTTATCTTTTTTGAGTGAACCCCATACAGTCAATACAAGATAAATCTTTTTATCGTTTTTTAAATACCCGATGGGGATTTGTTCATAAACTCTATCTCCATCTTCAGTAATTTTCCATTCATTAAGAGTAAAATTATGTTGTTTTAAAATTTCTTGAGCTTCTTTTAAATTCATTTTAATACCCGAAACAATCTTGCCATTCGTCTGATACTTTATCCACAAATTTTTCTAATTCAGGACTAAGTTTTACTTTGGCTTTATATTTTAAACTACCAATTTTTTCTGCCGGAGCTTCTATGGTAACATTAGCAACAAAATTTTCAAAGGTTAATTCTTTATCACCATAGTTAAATCCAACTTTCAAAGTATCAGTGTCATAATTCCATTTATAGAAAGTTAAGACATCGTAATCTTCCATAGCACGACCGATAAATTCACCTGCTTTGAAAGATTTAACCCCGAAATCTTTTGGTTCACCAAATTCTTCGTCTTTAAAGACAGCATCAATTACATTACCTATATCGTGATAGCCGATTTGTCTTTCTGCTTCAACCAAATAGCCGTGTAATTGTAATTTAGCAATAGCTTCATCTATATTCATTATCATATTTTACTCCTTATGAAATAGAACAGACTTCGTCATCTGCTTCACCATTCAAAAGGTCGGCAATTTCTTCATCAGATAGTCCTAAGGCTTTAAGTTTATTGACATCCCATTTCTTACTGGTTTTTTCATTTAGCCAAGTCTTGAAGTCTTGTTCCGTACTTTCTGTTTTTGTTTGTGTTTGTGTTTCTTCTTTTCTTATTGTTTTGATTTCGCCCACTTTCTTTAGTGGTTTGAAAGCGTGTGTATGAGTCATTTGTTTAAATTGTTCTTTGCCCATAAGGTATGGTTCCTTATCTATATCGTTAATAGGGAATAATGCTAATGCTTGTGGTGATTCAATCTTTGCTGCGCTAATTTTATTTATTGCTCCATTCAAGCAGTTAATACCGTGCATTCTAGCATTATATTGTAAATTATAATCGTTACCGGCGTATTCAAATACACCTTCTCTACAAATACCCATTAGTTTTTCAAAGTCTGTTCTGTTCATAATACTATAAGTGTAATTCTTCTTTATTTTACCAAAGATTCGGACATATTCATAATATGATTCAACAATGAAAGCATCTTTTAATTTGTTAATAAGAGTCATTTTATCTTGTTCGGCATTTTTACTTATATATTCATTTCTAGTAATGCCTAATTCTTTGAACTTCTTATTTAATTCTTTGGCTTTCTTTAACCAGATACCATTGTGGCAAGTAGCATCTGTACAATTTAAGATAGAACACCACTTTCTTTTCTTACCACGGCAATAATAATGATATGCGTCATACCAATCGTCTTCAGTCAATCCATTATCGTAACAGTGAACATAATAGTGAAGCATTTCGTGAACAAGTGTATTTCTAAATTCGGCTAATGAAACATTACAGGCAGGGTCAATTAAAATATGTGATGCTTCAAACTTTTGAGTACTGAAATTAACTGAGTAACTAAATTTACCCATACAATTTTGTATTGGCTCTAATTTGACAGGGAGTTTATCTAGTTTGTTATCAAAATACTTAGCATTGAATTTGTCAAAAGCCTGATTAACGAATTCATTTGTTAATTCTATCTTTTGGTAATCACTTGAATCTACTTCAACTTCGGCAGGCTTTTCATTTTGAATAGGAGTATTTTCTTTTGGCTCTCTATGTTTGATTACTGTAGTATCTTCACCTCTATCCATATAGGCAGTTACAGTATCCATCAAAGAACTAATTTTATTTCTGGCTCTATCGTCTAAAGGAAATTCCTTGTAGATTAAAGATAACTGAGAATAAATTTTTTCAGAGTTCTTTTTGGACTTCTTCCAGGAGTTATATGCGTGAATGGTTTTCCAGTAGTAGTCCATCTGTTCAGTAGACAAATCATCTGCTAATTTTTCATTTAAAAAATGCTCAAATTCCATATTTTATTTATAAATAATTAAGATATGACAGATTTCGCTAGTGAATTTAAGAAAATTTTTAGTAACAGTTGCCCTCCGCAAACAGACTGGAATCAACCTAGATACTTTGATTCCTTAAACAATGACTGTTATGGTAGTGAAGCAGCTTTAATGGCAAGTTTAACTAGCGAAGCTTATAACAAATATGGTTTATCTGTTTATTATTTTGTAAAAGAACACGATACAAAGTTTGACCCATTACTTGGTGAAGACCAATTAGAAAACATTAAAAGAAGATTTGCTTTACAGGTTTATGCCGAGAATGTTCCACAATTACAGAAACAGTACCAATTACAAGGTATGATTTATACCGAAATTGTGGAAGTCCAATGTACAATTCAACATTTTGCTGAAGCTTCTCGTTACGATTGGAAAACAGAAAACCCAACCGCATACGATTCTATTGTTCCAAAGATAGGCGACTTAATGTATTTCAAATACTCTGATTTGTATTATGAAGTTTTGAATGTAAAAGATTTTGCTGAAGGCACAACTTTCTTAAGTACACCTATTACATACAAGTTTAGTTTGAGAGTTTGGAGAAATTCTCACGAAAATGTGGATGAGTTGAATGTAAACGATGATAATATGGAACATTTGAGAAGTTATGTTGAACTTGGCGAAACTTTCAATGTTGAACACGATATGGGCGAAAACAACAAGCATATATCCGTGGAAGAACACACTGACTACGTTCCTGACCAGACTAGCGTCGTTAAGGCCCAGGGAGACATACTGGCTATAAACGATAATCTCAAAGAAAAGGAGCAAGCACAGGCCGTTTATGACCCAAATACTGACGAGTCTAAAAAAGATTTGACACGAATTGACCCTTTTGACGGATGGTAATTATAAATAATAGACAAATTAAATGTGAGGTGAAATTATGATAGAGAAAAAATGTAAAATCTGCGGTGACTTCTTTCCTTCAAGAAAGATAGCAATGCATTATTGGAACATTCACCATAAGAAATATGGCGAATATAAAGATAATGAAGAAACGAGAGAAGTTCCTGACCCAGTTGGAGAAGAAAATGAGAAGAAAACCAGTAAGAAAACCAAAGCCAGTTCCACCACAGGAACCACAGAAGTAGAAATCCAAACAACCCCGATAGAAACCGAAACAGTTCAAGAAGGTATTGTAAAAGTACCTGAAACAGAAGAAATCCCTTCGCCTGAATTATGGAAAGAAACAGCCCACTTGTTTGATGGGCCTGTTACTAATGAAGCACGTAATGTTTTTAGAAAAACAGAAAAAGCAAATCCATTTGATAACGGCGAAACTATAAACGAATGGTGTAATTAAATATGAAAATTTTAACTCCCACAGGTTATCAAAATTATCAAAAGATTATTAAGAAGAAAGCTGAATGTATTAAGCTTGTTTTTGACGATACAAGCATAAATTGTAGTTTAGACCACCGATTTGACAATGATGGTGTAGAAATTCCTGCAAACAAACTAAAAGTAGGTGATACTTTGTGCGGAAAGGTAATCAAAAAGATAGTTCCTTTGGGTGTTAAAGATGTTTATTCACCACTTATGGTTGAAGGTGGACACAAATACTTATCAAATGGTTTAATAAACTATAACTGTTCATTTGAAGGTTCTTCACCTACACTAATTGAAGGTGATATAATCAAGACTTGGATTGGTATTGAACCAAAACGCACAGATTATGGTTATCACATGAAAGTATTTGAAGATCCAATGCCAGGTGTTACTTATGTAATGGGTGTGGATAGTTCAACTGGTGTAGGACAAGATGATTGTGCGTTCCAAGTTCTTAAAATTGTGAATAAAGAATTATACGAACAAGTTGCGGTGTATAAAAACAACAAAATCAAACCATACGAATATGCCGCTGTGGTTGCTGAAGCAAGTGAACGATATAATAACTGTCTAATGGTTGTTGAAAACAATGACTGTGGACGTTTCGTTACTGAAGAACTTTGGTATAACATTGGATGTGGTAACATATTGAATACAGATGGCAAGGGTATTGGTACAAGAGCAACACCTGCATCTAAACTAGAAGCTTGTATTATGCTTCGTGACGTAGCAAACGCAAAGAAACTTATTATTCACGATTCCGAAACGATTTATCAGTTGAGTAGATTTGAACAAATCTCACCAAACCACTTTAGAGGTGCTAAAGGTTGTCACGATGACCTTGTATCTAGTTTGTATTGGGCAATTTATTGTTTGAAACAACCTCAATTTGATTTGGATGCTGTACAGAACGCAGTAATTGCTAAAAATGTTCAAGACGATTATGCTCCTCCACCTTGTTTATTTGATGAGTCATCAGACAATAGTGATTTTTGGAAGAGTTTTAATTAAATGAGCTTTGCTAATAAAATAATACCTAGATTAGGACAACCGGCTGACAACAGTGAATGGTATGTCAATGCGATGTATCAGTCTTTAAACGAATATATGACTGATATTGAAATTGCTATGGCAAGACCACAATTCACTGTAGCCGGCATTACTACAGTTCCTGGTACTCCACCTATTCCAACACCTGTAACCGCTCCAGTCGGTCAGGTTTCAAACAAACATATACGATTAACATATCCTGAAGTTAAAGCCGCTATGTTTTGTGGTAATGGAGCATTGACTTTTCCTAATTTGTTTAAACTATTTGCATCCAAACTAATGCTTAATTTCAACAATGCTTATTCTTCTGCGATAGTTAGTGGAATTACCGGATTTACATTTGATGCTGTAACACCTTTCACAACAATGGGTACAGCATTTATGACCGAAATAACTGGTATTGGGGCAGCTGGTGGAATGACACCTGAAATTTTCCATAATTCAATGAGTAAATACTTGGATTTAGCATTTAAATCTATCATTCCAGTAACAATGCCATTTGTAGGTATGGGTTTAGTTCCAACTGGTCCGTTTACAGGAACGATTGTAATAGCATTTCAACAGGTAGTATTAGTATGATAGCACAAACATATAATAATTATTGGAAACTTGATTTAAAAGAATTACCAACAATGGGTAAGTTATATCCTGAAGGTACAATAATTAAGATTAGACCTTTAAATGTTCAAGAAATCAAATACTTGGCAACCATTTGTGAAGAAAATGCTACTGATATTATTAACGAGATACTTGAGAAATGTGTATTATTGAAAAACATTGAATTTGAAGATATATTTTTAGGTGACAGAACTTATTTGGCCTTTTGGGTTCGTATTAACAGTTTCACAAAGAACTCCGGCTACGATATAAACATTAAGGAATGTGATAAATGTAAGAACCCTTATACAACCAATATAAAACTAACAGACTTTGAAGAAAAATATATCACTGAAGACCCACAGGAAATAGATTTACCTGATGCTGGCATTACATTGAAATTAAAATACCCAACAATTAGGGATTTGGAAGTCAAATGCGAAGATAAAGAAGTAGAAAAATTTATTCGTCATATTGACGTCACAGACAAAAATGTTGTTATATTGGAACAATTCATTAGAGGACTAAGTGCTTTAGATTATTCCATTATGAAAAACACAATAGATAAAATGGAAATCGGATTTAGTAATCAGGTAACCATTTATTGTCCTTTATGTGGGCAGCCACACACTTATACGATTGAATATACTGATATGGGATTGTTAGGTAGTGTAAACATATTTGAAATTCTTGAAATGACTTTGAGAATAGCCAAGTCAATGAATTATCAGATTATGGACGATATGCCTTGGATGGAAGTAGAAATCTTACAGGAAGCTGCTAATAAGATTGACGAAGAAGAAAGAAAGCAGATGGAAAAAGACAATGGTAAGATTACTATGAACCGAAATAATATATAAGTTCTCAAAAATAAAAATTTTCCGACAGTTTAAAGTTATTTAACTATATTTAATCATAGTTAAAACAAATTAAATAGACTCTGATAACTATGCGTAAGGACTGTAACAAGGAGGCTAATTAGAAAGGAAATTTTATTATGGCGAAACAAGACGATGAAAAGAAGTATTATGTAGATAACGCACGATTGAGAGAAGTAATCATTGAGTATAATCGTATGAACATTGACGATAATCGGTGATTGGTGTGCTTCGTATCTCCAGCGTTTGGAAAATAAATTTTTAAAGCAGAAAATCACAGAAGAAAAGTACAATTCTGCCAAACAGTTTATCATTAACAAGTCTAGACAAATTAACAACCTTCACGAATCATACAATAATATGAGTCCTGAAGAAAAGCGTAAATTTAGACTTAATTTGGATAAACTAAAGAATGAAATGTGCGAATACTTCCTAAAGATTATTAACGGGCGTATCAACTCATTTAGACTTCGTTCATCAGGTGCTTTAAAGAACCACGAGGACATTAACGATATAGTCCAAGACGCATTTATCGCAGTAATGACATATATCAACCGTTACAATGATGAGAGAGCAACTTCTGCTTTCGCTTATGTAACCCAGCTCGCAACAAATAGCATTTTGTTCTCATTGAATGAAATTAAGGAACGTGAACAGAAAATGGTTACTGGACTTGATTTCTACGATAACTTGAACACTATTGATGACCCTCATAGTATGGATGGTTTGAATAAGTTTGTGGAGTAATTATGAGTGGTTGGGATTTACAATGCGAAGGTTATTCTACTGCTAGGTATTTGTGGGAACATTATCCTGAGTTACACGATTTTCTAAAACCAATAGTAGAAGCAAATAAATGTACAAGGATTTATCCTTGCTATTTAAGAACTACTGATGACAATGGTAATGCCTTTTATATTGTGCGATTTATGGGCGCCGGAAAAATGCCAATATACTTTACTACTGATAGAAACAAAAAGCCAGTTACCATTGTTGCTGTAACGAGAAAAGTACCTGCAGAAGAATTAGATTTAAACGAATTATACGAACATAGGGAATTACAATGAAAGAAATTGAAGTAGAAGTTACTTTGTTGGAAATCAAGAATTTGTATGAGTATTTCTTTGCCGCATACAGACAACCTGGTTTAAGCCTTGAATGGAGTAAGATAACAGTAAAGAATTTGAAATACTTGGAAACACCATATAAACAAATTAGTCAGGGTGTTTACAATGAAGAAAATGACGCAAAATTCTATGAGTTCAGTGACAAATACCAAAAACTAATTAAGAAGTATGCGGACCGTGATGACCAAGGAAACATTGTTTATGAAAATGATGACCCTGTCATTACAGAAATGATAGTAGAATTTGACAAAGCAAAGACCGAACTAGAAGCCGAATACAAAGACTTGTTAGATAAATTACATAACAAGAACGAAATTAACAACAAATTCTTAAATCAAAAAGTTAAGATAAAGATAATGGTGCCGAACCTAGAGAGTGATATACCTGGAGCTGTTCCGCCATTTGTTGTGGATGTTGTTACACGATATACAAAGAAAGAGGGTGATTAACCCTCTTTTTTATTATACCTTAACTTGTATGTTACCCAAACAGTGCGGTGCTCCACAAATCAAGCACGATGGTAAGTTATTCACAAGTTGTTTTGCTAAATTATTACCCAATGTAATTTGACCTGTTGTTGCTTGTATATCTACATTTCCGAAAGCACTAACAGTAGTATTTCCCATTGAGTTAATCGTAACATCACCACTTACATTTACATTCAATGGTGCTGGGCCAGCACTATAAATGCTAGTTTGTATATCTATACTTCCATCTGGGTTAATTCTTGTGACAGCACCAGTGTGGTGGGTGAAAGCAATCTCACCGGTCTTACGATTCATAACAAGATAATCTCTCTGGTCTGTTTGGAACAATACCATTGTCTGTGGATAGTCTTCAGTTCTTAAAAACCAATCCTTTGGGTTGTATTTCATATCTGTATATGAAGCGTTAAATGCGACAGAAGTATATACTGGCTTACTATCGTCACCGTTATCAAAATAACCACGAACAATAGTGTTCAATTCAGGAATAACGAAATTACCTTTAGTTGAAGCCATAGAAGGAATATCTGGGATAGCCCAAGGAATGTTAGTTGTGGCTAAATCGTCATAATAACCATAGATTTTAATCTGACATCTACCTAATTGGTCTGGGTCATTGTTGTTAATGACAATACCAGTCCAATGATTGTTATCAGGTGTGTCTTTCTTTGGCACAATTTGGTCAGTAGCAATACTCTGTGTATTACCACCCATAAGTTGTCTAAATTGTTCTATATCATTCATAATCTCACCTATTTCTTTTTAGCCTTTTCTTCCTGTTCTTCCAATATACCCATTCCGTAAGTACCATCTGTAACACATTTGACTTCCATTGTGTAAGACTGGAATGCTTTGAAATGGTGCGATATACCAGCAATAATATAATTACCAGTATGAATTTTATCAACAGCATCAGCAGTAGAGAAATCCATATTTATTTTGTCACCGAGTACAGGGCGACATTTAGCTGTTTGGTATTCTTTTGGTAATCTATGAACATCAACAGTCATATTTATAAAGTTTTGAAAGAACGAACGTCTAATCATTTCATTATGAACTGGTGCTATATCGTAGTGGTCGTGATACTCTTTGAAGTATACGCCAGCGTCAATGTTCTTTGTTAATCTATCTAATTGAGAAGCAGCTTTATTACTTCTACTTGCGATATATGGGTCATCTTGCTGATAAACGGCTTCTCTAAATTTTCCTAATGTTTTCTTGTCTGCAATTTGTGCGTCCACAATGCCCATAGGGTCTAGGTTACCTTGGGATGCCAAATCCTTCAACAATTCAACAACGTCTATATCTTTTGGAGTTATATCTGTGTCATATAATGACAATGCGTTGTAAGGTGTGTAGTAATTAGCACGAACCTTATAACCACCCTGGTTTAGAATAGGGCCAGCTGCGTGTAAGAATTGTACTGAAGTAAATGGGTATTCCAAATCTTCTTTCTGTGTGCTAGAACCTTGTAGACTTTCAATATAGTTTTTGACATTGGTAAATGTGCAGAGTTTCTTTTGTTGTGCTATGGTCTTGATAGAAGTATAAATCGTTTCACCATTCAAGTTCGTATAAATTATCGGAGCATCATCTTCGTCAATCCAGGCATGTTCAACAATCTTCTCAATGAACTGTGCTCTTGTTTTGCGACAATTTAACCACAATCCTTTATCACTACCATCTATTTTCTTTGTTAGTTTCAATGTTGTATCGTCTAATACTTCTTGAATAGCTTCGTCACTTCTTTTTGTATTTTGGAACAACAAAGAATCAGGAGTTGTTTTTGGATATGAAGCAACTTCATTCAAATAACTTTGGGCATCATAAATTCCAATTATTACATACTGATAATTGGAACCTTCAATAGTAGGGATACAAGATACGTTCTGTATTGTATATACTGAATCAACATAAGGTGTTGGGTCTTCGCCTTCGTTCGCAACAATAGGTGTTACGATAAAATAAATTCTATCACCATTCTTTAGGTTGTAACCAGAGAAATAAGAACCTTGGTCTTCAATTTCTATACGGATAGTTGGTAACAAACTAAAAATGTTTTCTTCAATTACAATTTCTTTAATGCCCTGTGAAGAAATCAAACGGCCTTCTTTAGGGTCATTTATTCTAATGATATAGCTTTCATAGCTGTTATCATAGGTTTTTGTATTACCAAGCAGGGTGGTTTCATTTGAAATTGACATTTATTACCCCGCTTTTAAAGTGAATGTGATACCGCGATTACCTGTTGTCCAGCCATTTACTTTGAAATTGTTTCTGATAATTTCATAAGATTGTTTGAGTGATTTAGGCGACTCAAATCCAGCAAATACTTTGTCATTTATAGCAAACAAGAAGTTTGCTTTCTGTATTTTTAAATAAGCATACAGATGGGCAGCGGCTACCAAATTCAACAAAAGATTTTCTTTTTCGTCTTCAGGAGCTTCCACAATTTTTGTGTTAAACAATTCAAGCATTTCTTCTGCTAAATGATTACTCTTGTTGTGGTTATTCTGTAACAACAACATAACCTTCTTTCTTTGGTCCTTGTTATCTTCCAATTTCTCTTGAAGGTCTTCAGCACAATCCATAGTGAAATCATTGTAGTCTGGGTTCGTTCCAAATAAGTTATAAATGGAGAACATCAAACTCTTATTCATCTGGTCAAAACCTTTCAATCCACCGATAGCTGAATGAGTGCCTTTAACTTCTATGCGGCGCCCTTCATCGTCAATCAAGTCACCACTTTCTTGTGAGAAGTTAATGTTCTTAAAACAAGATACAAGTAGAAATTCACCCTTTCCGATAGCAGGTTGAGGGGTGGTTACTTTCAAAGCATCTTCAACATATTCAGGTTTCAAATATGAATCCAACTTAGCTTTCTTTAAGAAGGAAACTAATTTAATTGGACCGAAATTTTGGAATGTGAATTTGTTTGCGTTTAGTTGTTCAAACAAGTCTTCAGGTTTAGCAATCAAATGGCGTTCAAGCAAATCTTTATGCTTCTTCGCCATTTCAGTATGTTTACCAGATTTGTTGTCTGACCAAAAAGACTTTAGGTATTTCTCTAATGCGGAAGTATCTATAAGGTTTCCAACATTAACATTACCTAAACTCTTAAATTTTCCATTTTGGTCTTTTGTATAAATCTCAGGCATACATTATTTATAGAACGTATTTTTGTTTCTATTCCAGTAATCAAAATTCATAACACCATACTTACCCTTAGTAGCACAGTCCATATAATCAACACGCACGCAACGGCCTTTAGGAATGTATTTGTTCTTATACAAGGTCTGTACAGAGTTACCGTTCTTATTCATTCTAAAGCCTTTGAAATTTAAACCTTTTCTAGGGTTATTATTAAGAATATAGAATGTGTAAACATTAGTATTATCCCCATTCATATTTGACATTGGAATTTTTATACCTTTCAAAGCATAGAAATCAACAATAGTAGCCATATCAAAATCGTGTTTAGTTACCAATTTACCATCAGAACCTTTTACTTGTAAACCTTTTGTTTTGATAACAAATGAATACTGGTCAAATTTTTCAAGTTTTTTAATAGCATCATAATTCAAATTCTTATTTGTCTTAATTACATTACCATCAATTAGACCTTTGACATTCTTAAATGCCATTTTATAAAGGTCATTAGAACTTCTTTGTAGTGGAATGTATATACCAGTAGAAGTATAAACAGAATGGTGCAAGTTATATTGGTTAATGTTCTGATATAATTCTGGTTTAATAAAACGAGTTTGATTTGCGTCAGATGAAGTAGCCCAAGTATAGTGATATATGTAATCTTGTGTTACTGGGTCAAAGCCACGAACAGCGAACATACTAGGTATGTTTTCTACATTCGTTGCAGAATAGTGTGGGTTATCGTCATAAACACCATTATGAACTAGCTGGAATGAATTTTTTTCAATAGAGAACAAATCCATTCTACGGCAGTTACTATTATAATCAGTAGCTTTTGAAGCAAATTCTGCTGGTGAATGCCCTGTAACATCTATGTTTGTTTTATTAACACCATCGCCGACAACAACAATTTTATTTAAACTGAAATCACCTTCATCAGCAGTTACAGAAGCCCAATTAGCACTGTATTCATCAAAAGCAAATATAGAATCTTGTGTGTTATGGAAGAATAATCTATGAATGTTTGCGTAAGCAGAAGCAGTTGGGTTCTCACCAGTAACTTCACTTTCATTTGTACTATATGTAAAATCTTTATTATAGAATGAAGAAAAACGAGTATCAGGGTTAAATGTAAGATTTACACCTTTGAAAGAAAAAGCTTGGCTAATAGTCAATTCTTGTGCAGCACTCAAACCAGTTAGATTATGGTTAGCATTGTAATTACCAAATACAACAGAATAATTACGAGCTGTTTGTGCTGTAACTGGCTCACCATAGTAATAATAATCATACTGGTTCAATTCCTTAGAATAACCAATTTCATACTGACATGGATAGAAGTATTCATGCTGTGGTACTTTATTAACAGTTAAGCCTTCAAAACCAATTAGTGCTTGGTTTTCTAATAATTGTTCGTAATCAAAAGTATCAGTTTCGGATAAACCAATCTGTACAGTATCAGAAATTATATCTGAATCAGTGCCATTATTAAATGTATGGTTGAATAGACCTTTAACTGACTTAATTTCATCAAATTCCAATACATTTGAAGGTGTTTCTGTTACAAATTTACTTTTCTTGTTTTTACCAATAAATGTAATGTTATTGGCAGTCAATTTAGAATCAACATTAAAATCAAGTCCAGTAACACCAATTAAAATGTTATTGTTTAATACCGTTGTATTTTCTTCATCTTTTTTTGCTATCAAATTAGAGTTAAATGTGTTAATCAAAGTTAAATCATTTAAACAATTACCAACTGTATTATCGTCTGAGTCCAAAACAACAACATTTTCGTCATTACCCAAAAATGTGTTTCTATCAGAATAAATCATAGAAACATTCTTTGTTGGTAATTCGTTACATTCTAATTTGTTTCCGCGGTTATCAAATTCAAAAATTCTATATGTTCCATTACCATACTTACTTTCATTTGAATCAAATCTAAAATAGCTTTCACAAGCAGAAGTATCACCATAATTTACTGTTGTATTACTTCTCTTGATTTTATCTTTCAAACAAATTTTATTTTCGGCATCTATATCTTCTGGGAAGAAATCGGCCTGAATGGAATCAATACCTTCGTCTTGGTTTATGGTAACATATCTGTTATCAGTGTCATATTGAATTGACAATGAGTTAAGGTTTTCACTATCACCATTAAATAATTGAATATGTGGTACTGTAACATCTGTTGGATTCTTTTGACCTACAAATACTCTTGGTTTTAAATTCCAGTTATTGTTAATCTTTTCTGTTTTATCTAAAATTCCCAAATTAGCTGGAATGAATTTTGTATTAGCAGGACCATCTTCACCATTCAAAACGTCATACTTAATGTGTTTAACATCGTCTGTATAATCGTTATTCTTTTCATCTGGTGTTAATGTGTAGTTATCGTAAATCTCCAATAGAGTTAAGTTCTTTGCAGTTTCATTTTCTGTGGCTTCATCAAAGTTTTCGTCAATTAAAACTTGCGGAGTAATACCCTCCAATTTATCTTCTGTAAAATCAGATAAAGAAACCTGTAAGAAAATCTTTTTAGGATAACTTTGTTCTGTTACTTCATAATTATCTTTATATTCTATAATAGCAGCAACATAAAATTTATTACGAGACTGAATAGTCTTTAAATTTTCGGATAATTCTTCACCATAAAGAATGATATATTTGAATGAAACTGGTAGAGTTTTGAACAAACCTTTATTTAATGCTATATCATAAGTTCCGAATTGCCCAATGAAATCATCGCCTTCTTCGGTTTGATTTATGATTTTACCTTCCAATGCTGGAATGTAAGTCATATCAAACAATTTATCTTTTAGAGTAGTTCCATTCTTGTATTCATTGTAAATTACATAATCTTCATTTAAATCAGTTAGTTTAATTGTATTTAAATCGTTTTCAAAATCACCATTATAGAAAGCATAGCCCTTCAATGCGAAGTTAATACCACCCTTCGCATGAATGATTTTGCTCTTACATACATCAGTAAATGTAATTTTTACTTCTTTATTTAATTGTTGCATACAAACTATTTATGTTATTCATTACATTCTTTAATTAAAGGTAATGTTAGGATTTGTAGATTGGTCTTGGTCTATCAAAGAGAATCCACTAAATGAAGTAGTATCATTTTCTATTCTAATGGCGTACATAAACTGTAATGTACAATATGGGTAAATTGTAGCAGCAGCAGTTAATGTTTGCTGGTCAGTACTATTTTCTACAGGTAGTTTATATTCCCAAATTACTTTAGCTGGAGTTTTATTGTTAGAATGATATGAAAGTCCAATTATATCATTGTTTCCTATTTTTTCAATGTTGAACAATTTAGCAGACAATGAAGTACAAGGAGTTGCCCCGGGTGGAACAGTAACATTGAGATAAGCAGACATTTGAGTATTTGCCTCTATATTAGCTGGGTCACTGAAAGACATAAACTTAGTTGTAGGAATACTGTTAATTCTGTTTTCAAGTTGTTTTGTATAACTGTCAATAGTTTCCTGCATTATATCAACAGAATCATTACCATTTATTTTATGATAAATTTCACTGAATGGAAGTTCGTATGTTGTTCCATTAACGAAAGCAGTAATACCCTTATAACCATAACGAGCAGAGTTACTTGGAACCTTATAGTCGGAAATGGTTATATAACCTTCTTTGTTAACTGTGAAAATGTTATGACGATAGAAATTAGAATTATAAGCAGTAGAACCTGTACCACTTATATTAGTCATAACTTCACGGTACTTATTCAAATTAGTTGTCCAGTCTTTAGTAGCACTTGTAAGACCTTTGACATATTCACGATTTAATCTACCATCACCAACAACAAGGATTTCATTTTCATTGGTTGTATTTTGGTTATAGAAACCAAGTAAGATTTTATCACTCTTACTGTCTGTTTGTAAAAGACCTTCACCAATACCAATAATGTTACAGTTCTTATTGTTATTGAAATAACCGAATGTGTTACCGATTACAGTGTAAGAACCGTGTTGTTCATCAAAATCATACAAACCACTGCAAGAGTTAATGAATGTAGTGTTTGGTTCGTTTTCAACATAATCTTCACTTATAGTTCTACCTTTAATGTAGTTGTTGTGTGAACCAATTAAAGAGTAGTTTTTTAAGAAACAACCTTTCTTACCTTTAATTTCTTTATTACCATTTTGGTGAGTGTAAGTCCAGGTTTCAGGAACTGGTTGAAAGACGTTATGGTTAGAGTTGTACAAAGAAATGTTTGATGCAGAACCATAAACATCGTTTACTTCACCAGCATAAATGTTGTTGTAATTTGAGTTAATGAAATTGAAAGCATTTGCGGCTGAAGAATTGAAAATGTTGTAATTAGAATTTAGGAAGTTACAGTTGTGTGTTTGCTTGGATAATTTGTTACCTTCGGCATATACGAAAGCATTACCATAAGTTCCACCAACAGATGTGTGGAATACATTGTTTGCACCTAAGATTTCAAGATTTAATCTCTGTCTGTAAGCACCAGTAATTTCGGAAATAGAGAAATAACCAGCTTTATTGCCACTAGCATAATTGATGGTAAGTCTATCACCATTCCAGGTCTTTACAACACCATTAGTAGTTTGTGACAACATAATCTGAGGAACGCCTGATGTAGGATTGTTCGTTGCTTCAGTCATTATATTTAACTTAGCAATAGAATCCACTGGTTGTACAGCGTCCGAAATTGTGTTAATCAATATATCTTGGTCAGTTCCTAAATTCTTCATTTCTATCCTCTATTATGCAAACCATCGTTTGTCAAATGTAACCCGTTAATAAATCTAATTGGATTTTTTGGCTCTAAACCTTCATCGTTAATGTATTCCAAATTTTTTAAATTGAATGGTTCGTCTAAAAAGACGTGCATTTCAACATTCATAGCAACATTTTTACTTTGGTTTTTCAATACTTGTAATTTTTCATTTGGAAAATATACAATAGCGATAGTAGCAAAATCTTGTTCAATGTTTATGTTCGTGAATGTATCAGATGATAAAGATTTGAATGGTAAACCCAATATAGCGAAACCATCAAAGTTCATATCTGATACTCTATTTATTGGAAGTGAATTTGTTTTTAATAACAAATCATAGGACATATACTTTGTATATGTTGTTTCTTGTAAACCTTCGTCATCTACATTTATATCTTCTTTGTTACCATAAGCAATTTGAATAGGAATAAGGTTGTTAGCATCTTCTAATGCTTTGTTGTAAGAAGAATAGTCATTAGGTACATAGATTGAACCTTCCATTGTGTATGAAATAGTTGAGAAGATTAATGTGGTATAATTTTTAAGTTGTTTTAGGGTTAGATTTTTTAAAATTCTTTGTTCGTCACCACCTCTGTCATGTGCGTCCTTAATAGTACCTCTTATATCCGAAAATAGCACAGCACCAACTTTAGCGAATTTAACACCATTTGACTGTTTAGCAAATAATGATTTACCTTCGTTAGTGATTATACATTTTACATCGTTATAAAAAATACTATTATCCATATTACTATTTATTACTATGAAAGGACTCCCTGAAATGTATTGGCTTTAGCATAATCTGTACCAGGTTGAATAGTAAATGACATATAGACTTCTACTTTATAGTTACTTGTCTTGTCATATAATTTGTCAAATTTGAAGTATCGTCTAATAATGTTGAAACCTTTAGTAGCATTATCAGGGTCTATCAAATACAAGAAGAATGAACCAGCATTGAGAATTGGTTGAACGGCTAATTCACCTTTATCATTGTATTTAAAGAAATCAAATGTTGTAGCACTTTCATCAGTACTTTTAATAGTGAATGTTATTTTGTCAAAATTAGACTTCAAAAATTTTGCTATTACATTGAATTTAGAATTTGCTGGCAAAAGTTCATCTTCGTTTATAACCTCTGGCTTATAATTCAAACAGAACAAGTCAGCAGTACCAGTTGTATAATCTAGCTTACATAATTTCTCAATGTTAAATACATCTTTGTAAGTATCGTTATTGAAAGTCCATTTCAATGTAAAGTTCAATTCATCTGTATCATCTTCAATAACATCAGTATCATATAATAATGTTGTATGAACATTGTTAATGATTGTGTATTTAATCTGGTCTAAAATCTTTGTAATTGGCTTGATACTCTTAATCAAGTCAATAAACATATTAATGTTATCACAGAATGTTTTGAATGTATTGTTACGAGCATCCATTTCCAAACTGAAACGGGATGTCATAAAGTATTCGTCAAATGAAAATAGTCTTTCTTCTTCAATAAATTCAGGGTTCTTTTCAATTTCAATTTCTTTTTGTACCCACAAGTTAATTACACGGCAAGAGAAACCAAACATCTTAATTGCCATTTCAATACCAGTGTTCGTTCCCTTATATTGGTTGTATGCTGGTAATTGTTCAAGGACATACTTGACAATTTCAAATGTTTCTTTGACATCTCTAGTTGTATAGCCAGAACCATCTTGAATTAAATTAACTTCTTGTAATGACTGAACATCAAAATCAAATTCGTTACCGAACTCAGTCGCATAATGATAAACGAGAGCATCTTCAAGTCTTGCGATGTCATTGAAGTTACCAATTCTAGCAATCTTTTCAAGACCAGATATGTTTCTGTTGCTATCCAATCCCTTATACATTGTGTTAATGTATAGCTGGAAGAATTCCATAAAGTCCGCAAATTCAGTACCGTGTAGATACTTAGGAATATAAGGAGTAATATGGTATTTTCTACCTTCATCACCATACACCCAAGGACCACATATAGCAGTGTTATATGTTCGTTCTTTAATGAGTTCGTCAATTTCAGGAAACCCTGTTTCTACCCACGCTTCAACTTCAACATTACCACTCTCTGTAAGGTTTGTAATGATAAATTCACGAATACCATCTAGAGGGTTGTGTGTTCTGTTATCTCCACCTTCATAAGATGCTGGGTCAATGTAACCAATAGAATTTTCTAATAGTTTAGCAACATTTTCATAGAACCATAAAACATCATTTGGGTTTTGAACTGATGTTATGATTTTACCATCAACACCAGATTCAATATAATAGTTTTCAGGTTCAATGCTAGTAAACAATATATTAACAGGAATTAAGTCATTCAAATCTTTTAATGCTAAAGTATTGAAACCTCTTTTAATATGATAAACAGAATAGTTGCCTGCTAAATCCCAAACGATTAAAGATATATCAGATTCATTATATCTATATCTGGTGATTTCTTCTTCGTCTTTTTTGATAATGTATGGGACTTTCTCACCATTGATTCCAACATCAGTATCAGTGATATATTTAATTGTATTTTGTTTAATTTCTTTGTTATCGTCTAGTTCACCCCAGCATTCATATAAATTAAATACTACTTGATAGTTACCGTGATTTGTTCCATTGAAACTAATACTTTCAACATAATCTTCTTTTTTCACGGGGTCTTTACTTTTTCTATCATAGTAATAGATTATTTTATCTGAATCTATGTTTTCAACATTTTCAACATCACCTTTAACAAGAGCAACTTGTTTGAAATCAAGACCAATTTCGTCCTTAAATTCCAAAACAATTTTTCTAGTTGCTTTTGAGTATTGCCACAATTTTCCATCTTTCTTTACAATTTTACCATCACATACAGTTTCTAAAGCAAGGTATTCTGTTCCATAATCAGAAACAAATGCTGGTGGAATAGGGTCAATGGTTACATTCTGTGTAGTGTTTGTAATGCGTAAGAACTTTGTATCACCTGGTCTTAAGTATCGTGTTGGGTTATATGGATAGTCTGAATCCCATTTTTCAGTATGTTCAGTAGGACCTTGTCCATCAATGGAATCAGTAGCAATTTTTTCTACTTCATATTCAAATATAGGATGATTAGGGTCCCAAGTATTTTTGTCATACTGTCTTGGTTCATTAGCATCTCCACAAAAAATCCAAGTATCTGTACCGAGTACATTCCCATTCTTCAGGTCAGGGTTCAATGTAATGTTATCTGGGTTACCACTGTTGTATATCCAACGGTAGTCCCAGGTGGCATCTTGTCTGCGTACAGATGAATTTATTATGGTTTCACTATGTTTTAACATTATCCCTCCCACATACTGAGAGAATCAAAGGTTCTCTTGTCCAGTGTGGTGAACTTAATTACAGGCCATTCTTTTTCGCACTGTCTAGCATAATTTGAAATTATGAATATACGCTTGATTATAGGGTTCTTTACTGTAATGACTTCTTCTCGCTTACTATTATTTACGATATGATGCATAAGTTCGGGCTTGTATTTTACCAATTTTGTACAAAGGTTCTTACTCAATGCTTTTGTAGCATTTTGTAAGTCGGCTTCACTACAAGAATCAATGAATCCATACAAGTCACTTGTCATTAAGACTTTCTTCTTAAATGTTTCCCAATCGGTCGCAATAGCTTCTTTCGCATCACCTAACAAGGAGACAGATTTTTCTTCAAACCAGTTATTTAAGTTCATTCTGTTCCAAAGATACTTGGAAATGATTTGACATTTCAATACACGAAGTTCGTCCTTGAATGTTTCGGAATAAGTTACGAAATCAGTCCACTCTTTAGAATCTTCATTTGAAATAACTCTGTTGATAAATTCTTCGTAATAACGAGTTCCTTCAACTTGAATGATACATTCTGCCTTTGTGAATGGGTTGTTGCTATTGTTGTACATTGTTTCAGGATTTATGGTAACAGCATAAGAATTAGCTGTGGAAATTTCCTTCAATGTTTGAACTAACACATTGTAAGGACATTGAACATATCCTGTAAATATACTTTTAGATAGCACATTTTCTAATTCTTTTTTAGACAATGGCAAAGTTGTTTTCTGTATGTTAAAAATTTCACTATAACTGAGCATATACTATCCTTTATTACTATATTTATAAACACGAAAAAGGACCCTAAACTGGGTCCTTTTTGAATAAATTTGATTTGTTATAGTTTACTTTGTACCAAATTTTTTAGCAAATTCGTTTGCAGTATATCCATCACCATTTTTAAGTTGAACAGCGGTAAGTTCACCATTAAAAATCTTGATAACAACATCGCCTATTTCGTCAAAAGTAGTATAGAAATTATAGATTCCACGATAGACAAGTTTGTAACCATCTCTATGCCAATTAGATTCCCATTCAATACCATTTTCCTGTGTATATTCATATACTACTTGACCAAGCCAATCAAGTGTATCATCTTCAGCATGAGTACTTTCAATTAGATAGTAACCCTGGTTATCCAAAAATTCTATTGCTTCTTGTAAATTCATTATGCTTCCTCCAAATTTTTAACATTAAACTTCTTGACGAGCTGCCAATTATGTTTTTCTTTGTGTGGAAGCACGAAAATACGAACATTGTGTTCAGCAATTTCTTCTGGCTCAACAATCTCAATCATATTCCATTTCTGTAAACAGAAGGCTATTGAGTTTCGTCTTTCTATATCTTCCAAACTTACATTACCAAATCCTGGATAACCATCTTTTCCACGACCGAGAATAAACAACTGTTTAAAGTGGCCGATATAATATGTACCGAAATGCTTTAGCAAGTGGCAGGACTGGTATAAAATCTTATTCTTGTTATCGGGTATTCCCATTCTTGTTAGAGTTTCTTCAATGATAGATGGTTCTACCAGCAATTTTACCTCTAACAATTTATTTGTCATTGTATTCATTGTATCACCTATTTAAGAATTAGAGGTTGTGGTTGCCATTCAAAGTCTTTCAATTCATTATTGAAAATCGTTTGGGCAACTTGGGCTGGATTTAATTCGGTCTCATTGGTATCGTTATTAAACTCTTTGGCGATTATATCACGAACTGTTGTATAACGAATTAAATCACTTTCATCTAATTTAGAGAAACCGTAATTATTATACCCTTTATTGGTGTACAATGTTTTTAATTCAGTGGCTAATGCAGATATATCAAGATAATGTTCATTATAAAAAAGATACTTTTTGTTCTGGACTATTCTAGCTGTCCAGGTCTGTGGGTTAATTTCTTTTAGATAATCAAAAACATCTTTTTCTTTCACCGGTGCGGGTGCTACTGGTGCGACAATTTTCTTGACTTTAACTTGCGGAACCTCAACCTTTTGGTGGTTATAGGCTTTATCCATATTCAACTTCACATATTCTCTAAACGATAAATTCATATTGTATTTATGACTTTTCGCTATTTACTAATGATTCTATTGAATATATGGACTATCTTTCCGTCTAATGAAATATAAGGAATTTTGAAACTAACTGAATGTTCACTTGGAATAGTTTTAACTTCAGCTTCACTACGATAAATTGAAATAGGGACCCAAAATTCTATCTGGTCAAAAACCATATTTATCAGACCATCAATCTGTGTATGGTTTTCAAACAGAACTTTATATAGGGGAGAACTAAAACTCAAATTGAAAATTCTCTCATAAGGTTCAGTACACAATACGGCTTCAATGGCTTGGTCCAGTGCGTCCGAGCCATAAATCTCAACGTGTTCTGATAATTTATCCCCGTTCAAATCATAATAAGGGTTTGGTGTTCGTAATTCACCTAAATTCTTAAAATCCGGGTTGGCACTTAATGGCAGCATTTGTTATTTCCTCGTCATATATGTTTCAGGAATGTTAAAAAAAGTTTGCCCGATAGTGTGATTTTTGCTATTTTGGATAACCTGGACATCAAAAAGTCTAATGCCATTAACAGGTATGGCTTCCTTCACCAGCTTTGCCACGCAGGATTGCCCGTTATTGTTTATTACTACCACACTACCTACCTCCAAAGGAACGTCTTCCTGGGGCGTTTCCTGGTCAGTACTGAGCGATGGGAAATCTTCCTTAATCTGTTTGGCTCTCATAACCTCAGTACGGAGAATATCTGCTATCCATTTTGGGCAATTTGGAGCAGTTGCCACCTTTTTACATGTACATGCTTCAAATAATATATCTCTTTGTTGTTCGTATATGTTCATTAAACACCACCTGTCATCAATTCACGTTCACTTGTATAACCCTTAATGCCACTGACTTTCATAACCTTGTCTTTCAAAGTTTGGTTTCCATTTACAGAAATTTCTATGGCGCCTCTCATAGCAGATATTATATCACCATTTTCATCCACCAATGCTAGTGAGGGCTGTAATTTGTCATTAGTTTGTTTGATAGAGTATTCTTCATTTGCTGACATAAGTTCTAGTCCTGATACATTAGAATTTTTATCGTAACG
>RHMF01000239.1_pt1 | contig 22882 bp, 20 predicted proteins | sample 5365151 | NCBI WGS metagenome assembly RHMF01 (sample SAMN10266501, study PRJNA497801) | feces metagenome | isolation source: feces | host: Bos taurus | place: China: Prairie of Fairy Mountain | collected 2017-08-14 | reverse complement strand
ATTTATAATTCAGCGAATTAAGCAAACTCTCCCAGCCTCGCCATTCCGCGCGGCCCAAACAATCGGCAAAATTACAAAAATTTCCTCACCCTACAAGCCTCCGCAAAAAAATTAAGAGAATCATAGAGGCGAACAGGCCGTAGGAATGAGACGGCTCACCATCTGACCGGCCATTGCCATCGCTACAGTAAATTGAAGCGATGGCCATAAGACGGTGCCGCAGCCGTTTTGCAGAAAAGGTTCCATTCATTCCCGCCCCTCCACTTTGACTAACACATCAATAGGACGGGAAGCGCACTAGTGCCAACGGTATCAGGCTACCCTGGCAATCCCTAGATTCCCAGAAGGTAATAAATCACCAGGTTGGCATCGGCGATGGTGATACGTCCGTCACCGTTCACATCGGCGCAGAACAGCATGGCTGCATCCTGGCCGTTTTCTCCGTTGAGCAATATAGAAATCACGGCATTGGCATCGGCGATGGTAACCCTACCGTCACCGTTCACGTCGGCAACCAGGCCTGTCACCTCAGCAGGGTTGATGAAGTAAGCGTAACCATTGGCTACCCGCATATATAGCAAGCAGGTCATTCCGGGAAGCATCAGCGCCGTCCCGTCATATACGTTGTCACCATTCAGGGAATACATCACCTTGAGTCTGTAATTACCTGCGGCGAGCGAAGCGTTGGGTGTGAAAGTGCGGTTGCCGTTATAGCGCGACCCTGCTTTGAGGCCGGTGGTGGTGCTCAAACGCTGCTGCGCTACATTCCCATTCCTGTCATAGACGAAGATGCCGTATTTTATTGTGGAGGGGCAGGCATTACCCATCAGGCCGAAATGATAAAGGCGCAACGTGGCGTTTTGACCCAATGCCACCGAATCTTCCTGCGGCTGTAATGCCTCACAGAAAAAAGTCCAATAGTCGGCTATGCCCGTCACCGTATTGGGCTGGATGCCGAAGATGGCACCCTGGTCGGCGTTGTAGCCACCCTCGCTTGAACCGGTGCCTTGGTCTTTGGGATTGAGCAGCGAAATGAAGAAATAGCCGTCGGACGTGCCGGTCCAGCCCCAGTTCACGTGAAAGCGACCGTCGGTGTCATAACCGTCGAGCACAAAGGCGTGTCCGGCCGTGGCGGTATGGCCGGAATACTGCAGTGGCCTGCCGGCATCGAGTTCGCTACGCAGGCGTTGTTCCCAGTCTTCCAGTTCATAAAAGTCGCGCAACAAGCGGTAAAGCTTTTCGTTGTAACTGAAATAAGTCTTCAATGCATTCACCACATCATTCGATTGAGCGCTGCTGCTACTGGGGCCGTATGACATCTCCACCGAAATACCCACATCGCTCATCAGCTTGGCCACGGCGTTCTGGGCCGTTGACGGGCTGCTCGAGTTGTAGATATCGAGCATTTCATCCCATTCGTAGACACTCTGGCTGAAGTCGGCGCTCAACGTTTTGGTGAAAGAATAAGTGTTGCCGTTGTAAATCACATCTTTACTAAAACTGTAACTATGGCTTCCCGTGCCCCTTTCCGGCCACCTGTGGTAGTACATCAACTGCGACATCGAGGTGGCTACGCAACCCGTCACGCTACGCGCCACAGTACCGCCCAGGTCAAACGTGGGGCACTGCAGGTTGAAGGGCGAACGCTGTCCCCATTGGCAGGTGAGCATAGGCGCCACGCTGGTGGCCAGCCGCAGCGGTTGACGCAATTCGGCGGTGGGATGTGTCCGCAAATAGGCAATTTCCTGTTCATAGCACTGTAGCAGGTATCGGGCATTTTCGGGCAAGGCCTCGTAGTCAAACGTGCCGTCATCGGCATAGCCCAGCACAGCAGGCAGGCGGTCGTCGCCGCCAATGAGCACAAAGCCGTCTTGCGCCCCTCGGTTGAACACATAAAATTCACGGTTTTCAGGAGCATAGGCAAGTCGAATGGCCGGTTGGACAGCAGCAGCGGCCCGGCGGGCGGGCGAAGAGAAAAACGCCTGTGCGGCTTGCCGTGCCTGGTTCTCAGCGATATCAACGGCCTGACTACCCAGGGTCACCGCAGCCAGCAACATCATCAGTGTAAGGAAACGCTTCATAACAAATTCTTTTTTTTGCAAATATCGTGAAAAATCTTGACATCTGCAAACAACACTTTTCTTCGGAATGCGCACGAGAGGTGATGCATTGCTAAAGAGGGAATCACAGCCATAACACCAAATGCCGCGCACAATGAATCCCACCATCCGGCGCCACTGAGCAGACGGCCTACATCCACACAATCGAAAACGGAGCCCCGGCACATGTGCGCCAGAGCCCCGTTTATATCTATTCCTGTACCGGGTCAGTTACCCAAGATCAAGGCGATGAGTGAAGTGACGTCAGACATCGTGACGCTGCCGTCGCCGTTCACATCGCAGGCATCCACGTGGCAGGGCGAAGGATTGTTGCCCAGAATATAGGCGATGAGTGTGGTTACATCGGCCATCGTAACGCTACCGTCGCCGTTCACATCGTTGTCAACAACCGGGGTCACCACCAGGGTGCGGTTGGCAAGGTTAACGGTGAAGTTCCATTCTCCTGCGGCAATCTTGAAGGCGTTGTCGGTGCCCATGGCACCGCACTGGATGGTCACTCCCATGTCGTCGGCATCAAGCAGATAGTTGTTGGAGGTAGCGCCGAAGCGGTCGGCGGCAATGTCGCTCCAAGCCGTAGCTGTTTCGGCCAGACTTGTGGAGAAGCTAAAGTAGCTGTAACCGCTATTCTGGCCGCGTGTGGTGACGATGGCGGTGTAAATGGTTCCGTCGGTCGTGGTCATGGCATAACCGCGGTTGGCATACCAGCCGTTCACATTGTTCACCTCGCCCAGGATATAGAGGTCGCTGAACGATGCGGTGGCGCCACCGGCATACTGCTCAGTCACGTCGGTATAGGTGTCGGTGGCGGCATTGTTGGTGGCGGTGAGGTTGCCGTTGGGATAGATGAAGAATCTGTCGCGGGTCACGGGGATAATGGCGGTTTGGTTCTCAAAGCCACCGCTGCCGTTGTTCAGGATAACGTTCAACTGCGATGCATCCACGTGCAGATAGTGCCACTCCATACCGCCAACGGTGACAGTGGGCAGTGTGCTGATTGCAGTGCCCGGCCAAGTGCCTCCGGTGTAGTTGCTGCCCGCTGCATCCCATGCCCAGATATAAGAACCGCTTTCATCGCTGTTCACATACACGGTCACGCCCGTGGTAGCCTCGCCAACGATGGTATAGATGTAGGTGTCGATATTCTCCACCTTGTCTCCGTTGAGCACGCCCACCTTGAGGGTGGTGCTGGAAGTGAAGGTAAGAGCGGTGGCGGCGGTGAGTGTGGTGCTGGAGGTGGTGGGGTCGGAGCCGTCGGTGGTATAGACCAGCGTGGTGCCGCTGGCGCTGGGAGCCACATTGGCTGTAACCGAGCCCACATAGTTGCCCGATGCCTTGTCCACCACGGGATAGCCCAGCGAGGAGCCGTCTTTGGCCACGTGCTGCCAATCGTTGCCGCTGTTCACATAGAAGCGGTAGTTGTCGCCGGCCTGCACCAGGTCGTAACCAGTGGGTGTGCCGTTGGCGGTGGCGCCGCCCAATTGCAGATACACGCTGCCGTGGGTGCCCACAGTCTCGAGGATGTAACCGCCGTTGCTTTCCTGCTGGGTGATGATGGAACTCTGGCTGTTGACACCGGCGGCGCGGCGGGCCTTGATGCAGTTCTGTATCTCATCGGTATAGACCAAATAGTGCTTATAGAAAATGCAGGGCGTACCGGGCATGGCCAGGATGAAGGCGTTGGCTGGCATCACATTGGCTGTCATGCAGTCGGCGTTGGTATTCTGACCTGTGTCCTGATTGTCCACAAAAGTGACGGCAAAGCGGTTATAATTAGCATCGCCGGCCAGACCTTTGTCGTTCAAGGCGCTCCAGTTGCCACTGTTGAAGGCTTCCTTCATACGATACTTGAGCGCGTAGTCAAACACGGCGCTTTGAATCTGGTTGTCAACCTTGGTACCGTTAAGCCAGGTGCGCAGGTTATCGGCATTGCCATCCCAATACTCGCCTACGCTGAAGGTGGGCTGAGCAGCAGAATTGTAGAGGCCTACATAGTAAGGCGAATAACCCTTGCACATGTCCAGACGGAAGCCGGCATAGCCCAGTTCGTTGAGCAGGAAATCCATATAGGTTTTCACGTTGGACTGGGTGGTGGCGTTGGTATGGTCAAGGTCGCGTGCGCCGTCAAAATCCTCGCCCTCATCGGCAGCGCCCGTGGCAGTGTAGCCTGCAGCCACACACTCATCTGTGCTGCAAATCTGCGCATTGGTGGTTCGGTTCCACGTCACCTTGTAGGTCTCGCCGGTGGTGCTTCCCACCACGGTTTCGTCGGGGAAGTCGGTCCAGCTCGATGCACCGTTCTTATGGTTAATCACCAAGTCCATCAGCACGTTCACACCATGCTCTTTCATGGTGCTTATCATGCTGCGAAGGTTGGTTTCTGAGCCAAACACGCTGTTGTGCTTGAGCCAGTACACCGGGCAGTAACCCATGCTCTGCGATGTGCCGTTGGCATCCACGCTGCCAGAGTTGGGCACCCACAGCAGGTCGAAATACTGACCCAACTCCTGTGCGTTGGCCTCCAGATTGGCCCAGCGGGTGGCGTAGTAACTGTCCCAATAAAATCCCTGCAGCATTACGCCACTGTAGCTGGCGGGCCACCCCTGTCCGGCCTCTGCTGAGCCGGGATAGTCGCCGTTGATTACCACGGTGAGCGCACTCAAGTTGACGGTAAGCGTCCACGTGCCGGCGGGAATTCTAAATGCCTCGCTTGAGCCGCTGGCCGTAAGCGACAGGGCCTGCCCCATGTGAGAAGCCAATACCCAGAAGTCGCCGTCGCTCACCGGATAGAGTCGCGACGAGGCGATGCCGCTCCAGTCGCTTGATGTGGTGGCCAGTTTCTTGGTGAAACTGAAATAGCTGTAACCGCTGTTCTCGCCCGCGGTGGTTACTGTGGCGGTGAAGGTGTTGTTGTCGGTGGTGGTCATCTCCACGCCCACGTTGGGAGCCCAACTGTTTCCGTTCACCTCGCCCAGCACATACAGACTTGCGGCCGATGCCACTTGGCATGTCACCGCAAGCAGTGTCATCAATAGTGTTGCTAGCTTTTTCATCGTTGTTGATATAATTTTGGTTATTTATTGTAAGACTTTTCGGTTGTAAATTTAGCTGTTTCTTGCCGCTCTTTTCTCCCAAGCGCAACACCCATTGCGATTTTTTCTGTGCAAACGATTGCACATAATGACAGGGCAAGCCGCCGCCTGCCCTGTCACATCATCAATATCTTAAACGTTTTTCGCCGCCGCTCAAGTGTCGCCGGTCAATTTGAAAGAGATGGGCAGCGTGTAGAAAACTTTCACGGGTTGGCCGTTCACCAGACCGGGAGTGAAATCAGGCAGGCTTTTGCACACACGCACCGCCTCACGGTCCAGATACGGGTCGAGAGAACGCACCACCCTCACATCGCTCACAGCGCCGGTTTTGCCAACGATGAATTGCACCACCACACGCCCTTGCACATTATTCATGGCCGCCTCGGGGGGATACTGGATGTTGTCACTCAGGTATCTAATCAACGCTGCCTCGCCGCCGGGAAAAGCCGGCACCACATCAGCTGTCTTGTACACCTCGTCCATGATGGCAACGGCATCTGTCTCAGCTTTCACATCGCAGGAGCCTGCCTGACGGCTGATGGATTTTTTGTGCACACGGGTGGTTCTGGCCTTACGCCCACGGGGCTTTTTCACACGGGCATCGGCGGGTGCAACGCCCACCAACAAAGCCACCACAAGGAACAGCACGATTTTTTTCATCATGTTTCGAATTCTAACCTATACGCGTTGTTTAAATTAACGGGGGTGTCAGCCTATCAGAGCGAACATCTCGCTCAGTGCCTGCGTAGTGCCGCAAATATAGGTGTAGATGCAGCTCAGGATACCGATGAGAATAATGCCCAGAGTGGCCACAATCATGCCCAGACGCTCGGTCCAATGGCTTGTCAGGCGCGGAATCACGCAGTCGTCCTGACGCAGGAACATCGCCTTGACCACCAGCAGATAGTAGTAGAGCGAAATAATGGTGTTGATAAGGGCGATGAGCACCAGGATATAGATGGCCATGCTACCCTGCTGGCAGGCTCCCACAAAGATAAAGAACTTGCTGAAGAAGCCGGCGAACGGCGGAATGCCACCCAGCGAGAACATGGCCAGCATCATGGTGAAAGCCAGCCAGGGGTTGGTGCGGAAGAGGCCATTGTAGTCATCGATGGTGACCTTGCCCGATTGACGCTCGATGGCGGCAATCACACCAAAGGCGGCGAGGTTACTGAAGATGTAAACCAGCACATAGTACATCATCGAGGCCATTCCCAGCGTGTTGGCGGCAATCACGCCCAGCATGATGTAACCTGCCTGAGAAATCGACGAGAAGGCCAGGAAACGCTTGAGGTTGCGCTGACGCATGGCAAACAGGTTGCCCACGGTGATGGTGAGCACGATGACGGCATACAGCACCCACTCCCACACAGAGGCGTAGGCAGCACCGAGTACCTGCACCAGAATCACCAGGAAGGCAAACGCCGCGGCGCCCTTGCTGATAACACTCAGATAACTCGTCACCGCGGTGGGGGAACCCTGGTACACGTCGGCGGTCCACAGGTGGAACGGCACCAACGACAATTTGAAGCCCACACCGGCTATTACAAAGGTGACAGCGGCAACGAGCAATGCAGTGGGTTCACCTACCAACGCAGAGCCTATTTCTCGGAAATAGAGCGTTCCGGACATGCCATAGACAAACGAGATGCCCAGCATGAAAATGGCCGATGAGAAGATGGCGGTGAATACATATTTGGCAGCCGCCTCGTGCGACTCATAACGGTTCTTTTCAAACGCCGCCAGCGCCGCGATGGGCAGCGAGGCCGTTTCCAGACCGATGACAAAAAGCAGGAAATGACGCGCCGAAATCATAAGATACATGCCCAGCGTAGTGAGCAGCAGCAACTCATAGAACTCGCCGCGACGCACACTCATAAACTCGCTGTTGCTCCACTTCACCGCCTGCAGGAACACGAGCAGGACACCCACATTGAGGAAATTCTTCATCACCCAGGTGGCACCGTTGGTCTCAAACATTCCGGCAAATGCCTCGCCCGTCTCGACGGGGATAAAGCAAATGGCCGTGAAGATGGCAAATACTATGGCCGTGAACAGCGGCATGAATCGCTGCGAACGCTCAGGCATGAAAGTATCATAGATAAACACAAGCAAGAACACGAGCAACACACCCAGCTCCTGCGGCATCAGTAAAAATTGAGAATAATCCATATATCTAATAAGCGATTTTTCCGGTTAATGCTTTCATTACATCGCAGCGGGCAGGACAGCCTGCAAGGCTGCCACCACTGTGTTGAAACTGCTGCTGATAATGTCCACGAAGAAATTGGGGAAACAGCCGATGGCCGTCATGCCGGCTATCAGCGTGATTGTGCTCAGGCGTTCCTCCCAAGTGGCGTCGCGCAAGCCCGAGGCCTTGATGTCGGTGATGACCACTGGTGCCTCTCCGTCATGGCCATGCTTATGGAACTCAAAGGTGCCAAAAAGCAACTTGGCCACCACACGCAGGATATACACCGCGGTGATAACAATAGAGGTAGTGGCCAGGATGGTAAGCACCCGGTGGAAGACATCGTTGTGGATAAACGAGCCCACAAAGATGGTCATCTCGGCAGCGAAACCACTCAAACCCGGCAGACCTAGCGAAGCCAGACCGGCTATCACGTAGCACACACCCAGATAGGGAATGGCGTGCATGAAGCCGCCCATGTCGCGGATATCGCGCGTGTGGGTCTGACCGTAAATCATACCAATCAGGGCAAAGAACAGGGCAGTCATCAGACCGTGCGAGAGCATTTGCAGCACCGCACCCGTCATGGCCGTGTTGTTAAACATCAGAATGGCAAACAGCACCATGCCGCAGTGGCTCACCGACGAATAAGCGTTGATGTACTTGAGGTCGGTCTGCACACAGGCGCTGAAAGCGCCGTACACGATACTGATACCCGTCAGGGTGAGGAATATCCACGCCAATTGGGTGGCCGCAAAGGGCATCAGACAGATGGCGATGCGGAAGCAACCGTAACCTCCCAGCTTCATCAGCACACCGGCGTGGAGCATCGACACCGCTGTGGGCGCAGAGGCATGGCCATCGGGCGACCAAGTGTGGAAGGGGAACATGGCGCCCAGCACACCGAATCCCACAAAGGTGAGCGGGAACAGGAAGTACTGCCAGTTGTGAGGAATGGCATTGTTGCGGGCAATATCCAGGATGTTCATGGTGAGAGCCTGCCCTTCGGGAGCCGAGTGGAAGTAAATGCCTATCAATCCCAGCATCAGGAATGCAGAGCCGCCCATCAGCATGAGCGTGAGTTTCATGGCCGAGTAGTTCTTGTTGCCACTGCCCCACACGCCGATGAGCAGATACATCGGTATCAGCGCCACCTCATAGAACATGAACATGGTGAACAAATCAACCGAGATAAAGAATCCAAACACACCGGTGCTGAGCAGGAAGAACCACATGAAATACTGGCGTGGCATGGGGTCCATCTTCCACGAGGCGAATACGCCCGCAAACACGATGAACGCCGAAAGCACCAGCATCACCACACTCACGCCGTCAACGCCCAGAGCCAACTCGATATTGAGCGGAGCATACCAGGTGACGCGCGACTGCAGTATCATCTCGCTGGTGTCGCCTGCGCCACGCGCCTGCAGGAAAATGCATATCAGCGCTATGGCCAACGCCATGAGCGCCGTGGCGCCCGTCACGGCAACGGTCCGGATAGCCTTGATGCCCTTGTTGCTGCACACAGCCAGTCCTGCCAGCGTGAGCAGGGGCACAATCACAAAGTAAATCAATATATTACTGAAAATTTCCATTGTATCTCTATTCTTTAAAGGACCGTTACAAAATGATTACACATATCGTGGTGATGGCCGCCAGCAACATGGCACCCATGATATAAACATACACATAGGCCTGGGTGTTACCCGACTGCAACTTGCGGATGGCAAACGAGCATCCGTTGGAGGCATCGGCCATCAGGTTCATGAAACCGTCGATGATGTGGCGGTCAAACCATGCGATGGCCACACATACGGTCTGGAAAATCACCTTATGGGTGATGAACTGATAGAGTTCGTCCATATAGAAGCGGTGGTAGGCCGCCGTCCACAGGCCGCGGCAGGAGTCGGCCATGCGCTGCGGCAGGTCGTTCTCCTTATAGTAAAGTTTCCAAGCCAAGCCGATACCCACCAGGGCAATCAGCACCGACGCACCGGCCACCTTCAGGTCGAGGGCAGTGTGCAGTGCCTTTCCGTCCCAGGTAACAAGGTCATGGGCGGGCACGAAACCTGCCACACACGACACGACTGCCAGAATCAGCAGGGGCACCGTCATGGTCCATACCTGGTCGGCAGGCTTGTGATGGGTGTGCACCTCATGTTTCTTCCAGAAGAAAATCAGGAAGTAGATGCGGAACATATAGAAAGCCGTCATACCGGCCACCAGCGACATCCACAATCCCCAGCCCAAACCGCGGTTGTAGCAAGCCACCAGAATCTCGTCCTTACTGAAGAAGCCGGCGAAGGGCGGAATGCCAGCAATGGCCAGGCAACCTATCAGGAAGCATATACTCGTGATGGGCATGAATTTGTGCAAGCCGTGCATCTGGCTGTTCTCATTGCTATGCACGGCATGGATGATGGCACCGGCACACAGGAAGAGCAACGCCTTGAACATGGCGTGGGTGAACAGGTGGAACATCGAGGCCATGTAGCCAAGCCCCTGCCCGCCGTGTATGGTGATGAGCTGACCGTCGGCCGAACTAACGGCCAGCGAAGTCATCATGTAGGCAATCTGCGAAATGGTGGAGAAGGCCAGCGCACGCTTGATATCGCTCTGCACGCAGGCAATGGCGGCGGCATAGAATGCCGTGAACGCGCCCACCACCAGAATGATGTCCATGGCGGCCTGTTGCAGCACATACAGCGGGAACAAACGTGCCACCAGGAACACACCGGCCACCACCATGGTGGCGGCGTGGATGAGTGCCGACACCGGCGTGGGGCCCTCCATGGCATCGGGCAGCCAGATGTGCAACGGGTACATCGCACTCTTGCCGGCTCCGCCGATGAAGATAAACACGAGTGCCCAGGTCATTACCGAGCAACCCATGAAGGTAGCGCCCGCACCTGTGCTGACAGCACTTTGCGCGGCAGCCATATCGCCCACCATGCCGTTGGGGCCGAAGAAGTCAAACGTGTGGGTGTACCAACTCAGGATCATGATACCAATCAAGAAGAAGAGGTCGGCCAGTCGGGTGACGATGAAGGCCTTCTTCGACGCGTGGTTGGCGGCACCCAGCGAATAATAGAAACCGATGAGCAGGTAGGACGACAGACCCACCATCTCAAAGAAGATGAACATCTGGAAGACATTGGTGGCAACGACCAGACCCAGCATTGAGAATGTGAACAAGGCCAGGAACGAGTAGTAACGCTGGAATCCTTTCTCGGCGTTGCCCTCGTGGTCGCTCATATAGCCCATGCTATACAAGTGCACCATCAGCGAAACGGTGGTGATGACAATCAGCATCATGGCGCTGATGGGGTCGAGCACCACGCCCATGCGCACCACCAGGTCGGGTGTGAACGAGAGCCAGTCCCAGTTGAGCACTGTCACTGCCTGACGCGCACCGTCGGCGATTTGCGGGCCGGCACCAAAGAAATAGGTCAGCGCCACACCATAGGCGAGCACCGTGGTCACCAGCATGCCCAGCACGCCGAGCCAGCCGGTGAGTTTTCGATTCATCTTAGTCCCCGCCAGGCCCAGAAACAGGAACATGAACAGCGGAATTGCTACTACAGCTATTGCAAAATTTAAAGGCATAATTGGGGATTTAGAATTTCAGTTTATTGATTTCGTTAATGTCCACGTTCCTGGCAATGCGGAAAGCATTGATTACGATGGCCAGCGCCAGCGCGGTCTCGGCCGCGGCGATGGCAATGGCAAACAGCGAGAAGAACATGCCGTCCATTTGGCCGGGGAACAAATAACGGTTAAATACAACGAAGTTGATATCGACCGAGTTGAGCATAAGCTCGAGCGAAATCATGATGGCAATCATATTCTTGCGGGTGATGAACCCGTAAACGCCGCAGCCAAACATTACCAGGCTGGGGATAAGATACATTAGCAATGTCAAGGTCATCTTTCTCTCCTTTCTTTTAGCGGCGTCGGGCAATCACTACCCCGCCAATGATACAAGCCAGCAGCAGCACACTGATGGCCTCAAACGGCAACAGGTATCCGAACTTGTCGGTACTTAATAAAAACTGGCCGATTTTGTCAATGGTGATGTCAATCGGTGCGGAGATTTCCTGTCCGCGGAAGTTCACGTAACTGAACAAAGCGTAGCCACACACCGCCACACCCAGCAGCGAGGCGGTGAGTCCCAGCCAACGGCGATGCGACGCCACTGCGTCGGCATCGGCTCCGGGCTTTTGGGTGAGTAAAATCGAGAACACAAACAACACCACAATGCCTCCGGCATAGACGGCTATCTGCACTGCGCCCAGGAATTGGTAGTCCATCTGGAAATAAAGGATGGCCGTGGCAAACAGGACGAAGAGCAAATAAGTGGCCGAACGTAGTATTTTGCGCGTGGTCACCGTCAGAAACGAAAAGACGATGATGGCCAGTGCCACTACGAAATAGACGATAATATTACCTACTGATTCCATTATTGTTGATTTTCTTTGTTTTCGGGTTGGGGGGCCGCTGGCTTCTCGGCGGCCGCGGCACCGGCGGCAGCCTCCTTGGCGGCAGCGGCAGCCTTGGCGGCGGCGCGGGCAGCCAGAATCTTGGGGCTGGTGGCCGGGTCGTCGTCACGGGCCGGGCGGTCGTTGAGTTGCTTAATGAGCTTGGAACGGTCGAACACAGCCTGCTCGAAATCATTGCTGAACTCTATCGCGTCAAACGGGCAAGAGAGCACACACAGGCCACAGAACGTGCAGCTGCCCAAGTCGTACACATACTTGTCGAGCACCTGCTTTTGCTTGCCGTTGGGTAACTCCTTGGGGCGCGTGGTAATGGTGATGGTGCCGTTGGGGCAGGCGCGCTCGCACGTGCGGCAGGCGGTGCAATAATTGTTGCCCGTCTCGTTGTAAATTATCCGCAACGTAGCCCTGAAGCGGTCGGCGATACGGTGAGGGTCATCCTCACTCAGCAACCGGGCTCTGTTTTCGGGATACTGCTCGGTCACCTTGCGGGTGACGAGTTCTTTGCCAGTAACCGACAAGCCCTGCAGTAAACTGTAGAACCCCTTGAAGATTGATACGAAATACTCCTTAATGCTCATAAGTGTAAATCTCTATTTTACTTTATATAACATACCGTTTGGTTAGTATTGTTGGCTCAGCCAGCCGGCAGGGGGCACGGTACCAACCCTCTGACGGCAGACTGCTGTTGGGTTATCGCTCTGCCTGCCCGCCCAAGATGTCGAGCAGTTCGGTGGTGATGCCTTGCTGACGCAGTTTGTTGTACTCCAGATTAAGCGAGTCGAGCAGTTCCTTGGCATTGTCGCTGGCGGCTTGCATGGCCATCACGCGGGCGCTCTGCTCGCTGGCGGCACTCTGGGTGAACACGTCTTGTATCATCGACTTGATGTGCAACGGCAGCACAGTGTTGAATATCGTGTTGGCATCGGGTTCAAACAGGCAGGGGCTGTTGGCGGCCGAAGCATCGGCCTGCTCAGCCAGCGACTGGTAACTCACCGGTATCAACGTCTCCACCTGGAAGCGCTGGCGGCCGGTGCTGATAAAGTGCATGTACATCACGTCCACACGGTCGAAGGCTCCGCTCATGAAACGCTCCTGCAGCAGGGCCGTGAAGTCATGCAGTTGCTCGCTGGTGCTGCGGGTGCCCATATAGTTCACCACCTCCACGTGGAAGTGGGTGTCTTCGAGTTTGAGCAACGCCTTGGCCACCTTTTTGCCCACGGGCAGCACGGTCACGTCCAGATCGTCGCCCAGTTTGCAACGGCGGCGGCTCACCTCATCAAGCAATTGTTTCACGATATTCACGTTAAAGCCACCGCACAAGCCGTCGTCGCTGCCAAATACCACTATGGCCAGTTTCTTCACCTCACGCTCGGCAATGAGCGGTGAGGAGAACTGCTGGTCGGTGACCAGCAGGTGGCCAATCACCTGCTGCACCATGTCGCGGTAAGGCGAGAGTTGCTGCAGCTCCAGAGTGGCCTTGCGCATTTTGGCCGAAGAAATCATCTTCATGGCGCTGGTGGTCTTCTGAGTGGAGGCCACCGAGCCGATGCGGGTCTTTAATTCACGCAGTGTTGACATGAGCAGACGTTATTTGTTTGAACCACTGGCGTATTTTGACACGATTTGCCGGGCGGCTTCACGGATTTTAGCCGTCACGTCGTCGTCAATCTTGCCCTGGCGTAACACGTCGAGCACATCGCTCTGGTGCTTGCCGCGCAGATAGTTGAGGAACAGTTTCTCAAAATCAGCCACTTGGTCCACAGGCACATCCTTCAGCAGGCCGTTCACACCGCAGTAGATGATAGCCACCTGCTCCTCCACGGGCATGGGTGTGTACTGCGGCTGCACGAGCAGACGCTCGTTCTTGCGGCCGGTGTCAATGGTGCGGGCCGTAACGGGATCGATGTCGCCACCGAATTTGGTGAACGACTCCAGTTCGCGATACTGCGCCTGTGCGATTTTCAGGGTACCGGCCACCTTCTTCATGCTCTTTATCTGAGCATTGCCACCCACACGCGACACCGAGATACCCACGTTGACGGCGGGTCGGATACCGGAGTTGAACAAGGCCGATTCCAGATAAATCTGGCCATCGGTGATAGAAATCACGTTGGTGGGAATATAGGCACTCACGTCGCCGGCCTGCGTCTCGATGATGGGGAGCGCGGTGAGCGAGCCACCGCCCTTCACCACGGGCTTGAGGACCTCGGGCAGGTCGTTCATCATCGATGCCACTTCCTGGTTGTCGTTAATCTTGGCGGCACGTTCCAGCAGGCGGCTGTGCAAATAGAAGATATCGCCTGGGTAGGCTTCGCGTCCCGAGGGGCGTTTAAGAATCAGAGATATTTCACGGTAGGCCACAGCGTGCTTCGACAGGTCGTCGTACACCACCAGAGCATCCAGGCCGCGGTCGCGGAAGTACTCGCCGATGGCGGCGCCGGCAAAGGGGGCATAGTAGCGCATCGAGGCCGAGTCGGCCGCAGTGGCTGCCACCACGATGGTGTAAGGCAGAGCGCCCTCGGCGTCGAGCCGGTTGACCAGAGCGGCCACGGTGCTTGCCTTTTGGCCGATGGCCACATAGATGCAGTACACGGGGTGTCCGGCCTCATAGTTGGCGCGCTGGTTGATAATGGTATCGATGGCAATGGCCGTTTTTCCGATTTGGCGGTCGCCGATAATCAACTCTCGCTGGCCACGGCCAATGGGAATCATCGAGTCGATGGCCTTCAGACCGGTCTGCAGCGGCTGGTTCACGGGTTGGCGGAAAATCACGCCGGGAGCCTTGCGCTCCAGGGGCAGACGCATGCGCTCGCCCTCGATAGGGCCTTTGCCGTCGATGGGTTTTGCCAGCACGTTAATCACACGCCCCAGCAGGCCGTCGCCCACCTCAATCGAGGCGATTTCGCCCGTGCGGCTCACTTTCATGTTCTCGGTCACCGTGTCCACCTCATCGAGCAGAATGATACCCACATCACTCTCCTCCAGGTTCATGGCCACGCCCGTCACTCCGTTTTCAAAGCGCACCAGCTCGTTGGCCTCTACGTTGTGCAGGCCAAAGGCGTGTGCCACACCGTCGCCCACTTCGAGCACGGTGCCCTGCTCCTCAAAGGTGGCGGTGCGACCGATGTCGTTGAGCAACTGTTGCTTCAATATGTCGGATGTTTCACTGGGATTAATCATCTCGTAGTCGTATTCTTATGAAGTTTTAATCGCAAATTGTTTAATTCGGTTTTCACCGACGCGTCAAGCACAAGGTCGTTGATATTAACCGTGAAGCCGCCTATGATGTCGGGATTGACCACCGTCTCGATTTCAAGCGTCATGTCCTCCAGGCGGTGTTTCACCACCGCCACAATGGCATCAATCTCGGGTTCGGGCATTGGGGCGGCCGTAGTGATGGTCACATGGGCTATGCGGTGCTGCTCTCGGTAGATGTCCACATAACTCAACGTGATTTTACGCAGCATTTCGGCGCGATTGTTCTGAACCACCAGCAGCAGGAATTTGTCGAGCGAGCTACCCGGAGTTCCTCCGGCAGCACGCAGGATGTAGGCGCCCTTCTCGGCATCGGGGATATCTGGATTGAGTACCACGCGCTTCAATTCGTCAATAGCCGTGTAGCGGAAATTAAGGTGGCGCAGTTGCTCGTAAATCAACTCCGAGTCACCGTTCTCCACTGCCAGCTTATAAAGCGCCTTGGCATACCGCCGCGGGATAAGTCCGTCACTCATAATGCGCTAGTTTTTAGATTCCACCTCGCTGAGGTATTTGTCCACAAGTTCCTTTTGCGCGGCGTCGTTGTCGATTTTGCCTCTGATTATCCGTTCGGCAATCTGCAGGGCAATGTCGCCAACTTCCTCGCGCAGCTGCTTCTCCGATTCCTTGCGCGCCTGCTCAATGGAAACCATGGCGGCATCCGAAACCTTTTTGGCTTCAACGGCGGCTTCCTCATGGGCTTTCTCAATGATTTGCGTCCGCATCTTGGCGGCATCACGCAGGATATCGGCCTGCTGCTGACGCGCCTCGTTGAGCAACTGGTCACGCTCGGCCTTGGCATTGTCGAGGTTCTTTTTGGCTTCTTGTGCATAGGCCACACCCTTGTCGATGGTCTCGGCACGTTCCTCTATCGACTTGATGATGAACGGCCAGGCCCACTTGGCAAGGATGAAGTAAAGGCACAGAAATGCCACGAACATCCAGAACACCAGACCAAATTCAGGCTTGAATAGTTCCATGAAATAGCAGGTTTTTTACTCGTTTGCGGAAACGTTTATACAAACAGGGCGAGCAGACACACAATCAGGGCAATCAGGGCCACACCTTCGATCAGGGCGGCAATCACAATCATGTTGCTGCGAATATCGCCTGTGGACTCGGGCTGGCGGGCAATGGCTTCCATGGCCGAGCCACCGATTTTACCGATACCGATACCTGCTGCGATGGCAGCTACACCTGCGCCGATACATGCGCCTAACTTTGCAACGCCTATTCCGGCAGCTTGAGCTAAAATTAATCCTAACATAGTTGTTGTTTTTTGTTTGTTATTATTTTTTGTTTTGTTTCTTTTGTTACGCGGTTTCGTGCTTACCCTCGTGAGCCAGCGAAATGAAGATGGTCGACAGCAGGGTGAACACATAGGCCTGGATAAAACTGATCAGGGTGTCGAGCAGCAGCATGAACAACGCCAGCGCCACCGACGCCACCGAAGTGAGCGCACCGGTAACGGTGCCGAACATCTCGGTGAAGATAAAGGTGAGCAGAATGAGCACGATCACCACCATGTGGCCGCCGAGCATATTGGCAAAGAGTCGCACCATCAGCGCCAACGGCTTGGTGAGGATGCCCAGGAATTCAATGAGCGGCATCATCGGCACGGGGCACTTGAGTGCCATAGGCACATCGGGCCAGAAGATATCCTTCCAGTAGTGCCTGCTGCCGGTGAAGTTGGTGATCAGGAACGTGGCGAGTGCCATCACCAAGGTCACGGCCAGGTTGCCCGTGAGGTTGGCGCCGCCGGGGAATATCACTATCAGGCCCAGCAGGTTCATCGTCAGGATGAAGAAAAACGCCGTGAGCAGATAGGGGCCGTACTTAGGCGCCTCTTTACCCATGATGGGGCGGATGGTGTCGGTATAGACAAAGTTGAATACAACTTCCAGCAATCCCCTTCCACCGGTGGGCGCCTTCATGCCGCGTTTCTTGTACCACGACTTGAGGCTCATCACCATGGCAATGACCAGCAACGCAGCAATCAGAATGCCTGCCACGTTTTTGGTCATGGAGAAATCCCAAGGCCGCACTTGCCGGCCATCAACCATTTCCACCACCTTATTATTATAATCACCGCCGCGGGCTATCACGAAACCCTCATACTCGGCGTCATTGCGCAGGCGTGACGACAAGAAGCAGTGCCAGCCGCCCTCGTGGTCGCGCACAATCACAGGCAGAGGGATGCTCTTGCTGTGATTGAAAGGCACCTCCCAACTGTAGCTGTCGCCCAGATGCTCAAAGATGATTTCCTGGGGATTGACATGCTCGTCGGTGCCGGCCGATTGCGCATGGTGACGTGAGGCGTCAGCATATCCCCACGCCATCAGCGCCACAATGACAAGCGCTACGATTGATGTTATTACCTTCTTCATGTCAAAACGTCAATACAGACACACCGAAATCACATTGTTCTTCACATCGGCTATGCCACCGTGAATCTCGCGCGAAGCGGTCTCCCCGCCCGACACGTAGGTCATCGTGCCTGCCTTGAGCGCGGCTATCATCGCCGCATGGTTGTTTAGCACCTGGAACGAGCCCATGACACCGGGCAGTGTCACGGAATCCACCTCGCCGTCAAAGTCCACTTGCTGTGCCGATATGATTTTCAATGTCATAGTGTCGCAATTATTTCTTTTTAAACTCGCTGTAAAGTATCTCCTTCACTAGGCCTGGGCCAGCAGTTTCTCACCTTTCTCAATGGCCTCGTCGATGGTGCCCACGCTCAGGAAGGCCTGCTCGGGCAGGTGGTCCACTTCGCCGTCGAGAATCATCTTGAAGCCGCGGATGGTTTCGCTCAGCGGCACCATCACACCGGGAAGTCCTGTGAACTGCTCGGCCACGAAGAAGGGCTGCGAAAGGAAGCGCTGCGCACGGCGTGCGCGCGAAACCACCAGTTTGTCCTCGTCGCTCAGTTCATCCACACCCAGAATGGCGATGATGTCCTGCAGTTCATTATATTTCTGTAACAGGTGTATCACACGCTGCGCCACATCGTAGTGTTCCTCGCCCACCACATTGGGGTCCATGATACGCGACGTTGAAGCCAACGGATCCACAGCGGGATAGATACCCAACTCGGCAATCTTACGGCTGAGCACACACGTGGCATCAAGGAAGTTGAAGGTTGTGGCGGGAGCGGGGTCGGTCAAGTCGTCGGCAGGCACATACACGGCCTGCACCGAGGTGATGGAACCGCTCTTGGTGCTGGTGATGCGTTCCTGCAACTTACCCATCTCACTGGCCAGCGTGGGCTGGTAACCCACGGCCGAGGGCATGCGGCCCAGCAGGGCGCTCACCTCGCTACCGGCTTGTGTGAAGCGGAAGATGTTGTCCATAAAGAGCAGGATGTCCTTGCCGCCGCCGTCTTGGTCACGGAACTGCTCGGCCACGGTAAGTCCCGACAGAGCCACGCGCAAACGTGCTCCCGGGGGCTCGTTCATCTGGCCAAACACCAGCGTGGCCTGACTGCTGTTCACAGCGTTCATATCCACATCGGCCAGATTCCACTGACCCTGGTCCATACCGGCCTTAAACTTGTCACCGTAGTTCATCACGCCGCTGCCAATCATCTCTCGCAGCAAATCGTTACCCTCACGGGTGCGTTCACCCACACCGGTAAACACCGAGTAGCCGTTGTGACCGTGAGCGATGTTGTGAATCAGCTCCATGATCAGCACCGTCTTACCCACGCCGGCACCGCCGAACAGACCGATTTTACCACCCTTGCTGAATGGCTCAATCAAGTCAATCACCTTAATGCCGGTGTAGAGGATTTCCTGCGAAATCGACAGGTCGCTGAATTGCGGAGCCGGCTGGTGTATCGCGCGGCGGGCGGTTTCCTTGAGAGGCTCCAAATGGTCGATGGGCTGCCCTATCACATTGAGCAGACGCCCCTTCACCTGTTCACCGGTGGGCACCGAAATAGGCCGTTGCAAACTCTTCACGGTGGCGCCGCGTTGCAAGCCGTCGGTACTGTCCATAGCCACACAACGCACGGTGTTCTCACCCACATGCTGCTCCACCTCCAGGATGAGACGGGAGCCGCTCGGGCGTTCCACCTCCAGCGCCGTGTTGATGGGAGGACGTGATGAGCCATCGCCTTCAAAGGCAACGTCTACCACAGGACCTATCACTTGCGTTATCTTTCCATAATTATCAGCCATGATAATTCTCTTTATATTATATATTAATAATGTGTTTTATTATTCATCAGGCACCGAAATACCACCCTTGGGTCACCACAATGGCCATCACCACCAGGTTAACCAAACCCATGGGCATGAGATAGCGCCACTCCAGCGCCAGCATCTGGTCAATGCGCACACGCGGGAACGACCAGCGAATCCAGAAGAAGATAAAGGTCATGAAGAATGCCTTGCCCAGGAACCACACAATGCTGGGAATGTAATCCATCACTTGGTTGAAACCGTCCCAACCGGGCACGTGCAGCGGCATCCAGCCACCCAGAAACAGCAACGCGGCAATTCCCGACACGATGAACAGGTTGAGGTACTCGGCCAGATAGAAGAAGCCGAAGTGGATGCCTGAATACTCGGTGTGGTAGCCGGCCGTGAGTTCATGCTCGGCCTCGGGCAGGTCGAACGGGCCACGGTTGTTCTCGGCATTGGCGGCGATGATGTAAATGACAAAAGCGATGATGGCGGGGATATGGCCGGTGAAAATAAACCAGCCGTCCTTCTGTGCCTCCACAATCCCCGATATCGACATGGTGCCGGCCAAGCAAACGATGGTCATGATGCTGATGCCCACCGAAAGCTCATAACTCACCATCTGAGCGCCGCTGCGCATGGCGCCCACCAGGGTATACTTGCTGTTGCTCGACCAACCGGCCAGCATGATGCCCAGCACACCTATCGATGAAACGGCGATGATGAAAAACACGCCAATGTTCATATCAATCACTTGCAACCCGTTGCCCCACGGCAGACAGGCGAAAGTGAGCACCGAGGCGATAATCACCAGGAACGGTGCCAGCAAGAACAAGAAACGGTCGGTCTGCCACAGCGAAATCAACTCCTTTTGCAGGATTTTGATAACATCGGCCACCACCTGAATCGTGCCCCACGGGCCCACACGCATGGGACCCAGGCGGCACTGTATCCAGCCACACACCTTGCGCTCATAAAAGATGTAGAACATGGCGATAAGCGAGTATAGCACCAGCAGCAGCACGCCCACTATCACGCACTCCAGCGTGGTGGCCAGCCACTGCGGCATCACGCTCACAAAAGCCTCGTTAATCCATTGGGTGACTATTGAGAAGTCAAACATATCGTATAACTTATTAAGAATGTTAATGTCGTTAATAATTCTCTGGCAGTGTCATCGGTCGATGTCGGGAATCACGTAATCGAGCGAGGCCGTGATGGTTATCAGGTCGGCAATCAGATTGTCGCGGCAGGTCAGGTCCACCACGCCCACCAGATTGAAACACGGCGACTGGAAATGCATGCGGTAAGGCGTCTGGCCACCGTCGCTCTCGATGTATACACCGAAAGCTCCGCGGCTGGCCTCCACCTGCTGATACCAATGGCCGGCGGGCAACTTGATGAGTTTAGGCACCTTGGCGATGTATTCGCCGGCGCCCTGGGCGTCGCTTTCCTTCTCCAGCTTGTCGCACGCCTGGCGCAGAATCTTGATGGTCTGTTCCATTTCACGCATGCGCACCATGTAACGGTCCATCGAGTCGCAGCCGGTGAGCAGCACCTCGTCGAAGTCAAACTCATCGTAGAGCGAATAAGGGAACACCTTGCGCACGTCGCAGTGGAAACCAGAGGCGCGGCCGGTGGGGCCGGTGATGGCATAGCCCACTGCATCATCGTGGCTGAGCAGACCCACACCTTTCATTCTACCCACGGCTATCACATTGCCGGAGAAGAGTTTGTGGTATTCAGCCAGATTTTTCTCCACCACGTCGCACAGGTGGCGCACATCCTTCACAAAGTCGGGATGCACATCGGCCACCACACCGCCTATCGTGTCGTAACTCATCGACATGCGGGCGCCGCAGGTGCGGTCAAAGATATCGTAAATCAACTCACGCTCACGGAATCCGTAGAAGAACGCCGTGGTGGCGCCCTGGTCCATCGTGAGGCATCCGTAACTCAGCAAGTGGCTCGACAAGCGCATCAGCTCGTCCATCATCAGGCGGATGAGTTCGGCGCGGTGAGGCACTTTCAGCCCGAGCGCCTTCTCGATGCACAGGCACAGGCAATGGCGGTTCATATGGGCGGCCATATAGTCCATGCGCTCGGTGTAGAGCAGTGTCTGCGGATAGGTAAGGTCCTCGCACATCTTCTCGATGCCGCGGTGGATGTAGCCCGACACCACGTCGATTTTCTTCACCACCTCGCCGTCCAGACAGGTGTGGTAACGCATCACGCCGTGGGTGGACGGGTGCTGGGGACCGATGTTGATGAGATAGTCGTTGTCGCCAAAGAGTTTGTACTCCTCGCGCTTCACCTGGCCGTTCTCATCCTCGGTCCAGCGGCAGGATATTTCCTCGTTCTTTTCCTCATCCATGCGGAGCGGGTTAAGCGACGGGTCATAGTCTTTACGCAGGGGGTGTCCCACCCAGTCGTTGCGCAGGAAGAAACGGCGCATGTCGGGATGGTTGATGAACACGATGCCCAGGAAGTCATACACTTCGCGCTCCTGGTAGTTGGCCACAGGCCACAAATCGCTCACCGTGTGCAGCATGGGGTGCTCGCGGTTGGCGGTGGCCACTTTCACATGCACCATCTCCCAGGTGTCGGTATTGCTTAAATAATACACACATCCCAGCGTGTCTTTCCAGTCCATGCCCACCACTGCGTTGAGCAGGTTGAAGTGCATCTGGTCTCTGAGTGCCTGGGCCAGTTGGTGCCATTGCGTGTCGTCCACGGTCACCAGCAGCACCTCGCCGCTATCGTCGCATTGTGCCTGCGGGCACAACTCGGTGATTTTATCTTTTAATTCTGCCATATTGCTTTTGATATGATGGAATTATCTGTATTTATTCCGGTTTCTGTTCTTGAGCCAGTTCACGTGCCGCTGCCTCCTGGGCATCGTACATCACCTGACGTTTCTCCTTGCGGTTCACACCACCGAAGTACTTCTGCAGTTTGATTTTACGCTGCAGTTGCATCAGGCCGTAGAAGAAAGCTTCGGGACGCGGAGGGCAGCCGGGGATGTACACATCCACGGGGATAATCTCGTCCACGCCCTGCACCACGCAGTAACTCTTCTTGAAAGGGCCGCCCGTCACCGTGCAACCGCCGCAGGCTATCACATACTTAGGCTCGGCCATCTGCTCATACAGACGTTTCAGGGCCGGCGCCATGCGGTAGTTGATGGTGCCCTGACACATGATGTAGTCGGCCTGGCGGGGCGAGTTGCGCGCCACCTCAAAGCCGAAACGTGCCATGTCGTAACGCGCCGCGCCCAGGCACATGAACTCTATTGCGCAGCAACTTGTGCCGAAGGCCAAGGGCCACAGCGAGTTGCTCACGCCCCAGTTCATCAGGTCGTCGAGTTTGCCCACCACCACATTGGTGCCGCCGGCACGCATCTGCTCAGCCAAGCTCTCGAGGGTTTCGTTGTCCTTGAAATCCTCGTATTTCATCGATTTGATTTTCACTTTCTTCACTTCCATCGCAATGCTCCTTTCTTCCAAGCGTAAGCCAGGCCTAAAACGAGAATAACCAAGAAAGT
>RHMF01000238.1_pt1 | contig 22895 bp, 28 predicted proteins | sample 5365151 | NCBI WGS metagenome assembly RHMF01 (sample SAMN10266501, study PRJNA497801) | feces metagenome | isolation source: feces | host: Bos taurus | place: China: Prairie of Fairy Mountain | collected 2017-08-14 | reverse complement strand
TCTCTCAACGCTTACAGAGCGCTGTAAGAAAGGTGATATTGATTTCATACTCTTTGCAGGTGACTTCTGGGATTCAACTATTACTGCAACTAAGGGTAGTGGGTTCTCTGATATTATTTCTGCAATTAGAGAACTTGAGAAAAATACTTATCTCTATTTTATATATGGTACACCTTCACACGAGCCAAATGGTTCTCTTGATGCATTTAAGTCAGTGAAAACAAAGGTTGTAAATGGTAATAGGAATGTATTGTTAAAAAATAGAGGTATTCTTTATTGTATCTCAGAACCTCGTAGAAGCGATTATATTACGAAGTCTGCAAAAGAAACTGATAACGAAATAAACAATGCCATTGGAGCGTTTATTCGCGGAAACTATCTGCAAGATATCGAAACTTCTCCTAAAATTGTCGTTTATCACGGTGAAGTAAAAGGAGCGGTCTATCAAAATGGTATCTCAGCCTCTTCTCCGACTGCAATCTCAAAAGAACTCTTACAGTCTCTTAATGCTGACTACTACGCTTTTGGACATATTCACGCTCCACAAGAGGTATTCAAAAACGCCTGGTACTCTGGCTCCGCTTGTCCTAAAGATTTCGGAGAAATTCACGACGGTTCCTATAACTTGGTTGAAGTCGAAAACGGTGAAACGAAAGTGGAGCGAGTATCACTAGGACTTCCCACTTTTGAAACATACGATATTTTCTTCTCAGATTTTGCTAAAATTGCAAAGGATTTTTCAAACAAATATATTCGTCTACGCTTTGACTGTACAAAAGAAGAAAAGAAGTCTCTGAATGTTAAGAAGATTTGCGAAGAGATTAAAGAACGCACTCACGCTCTCTCTGTAAAACTTGAACCGAATGTAATTGAATATGAGAATGTAAAAAAGAGTGAAGTTGTAAAGCATAAATCTATTGTCGAGAAGATGTGTGAGTATGCGAAGGAGAAAGAAGTTAAACTCCCCAAATACGCCAAAGAATTACTTCAAGATATTCAAGATAACACGCTTATCAAGTTGTCATTCCCTCAGCACTCATTTGAACTTCTTTCACTTTCTCTTCGTGGTGCTATCGGTATTCGTGACGGCCAGCAGAAAGAAGATTTTGAACTCAACTTTGAACAGTACGAAGACGGAGTAGTGTGTCTTATTGGTGATAATGGACGAGGTAAAACAACTCTTGTAGAGAATTGTCATCCTTATCCTTCAATGCTTTCTCGTGACGGCACTCTTAAAGACCATTTCTATCTCAAGGACTCACACCGTATTCTTACTTACAAAGATGAAAATGGACTCTATTACAAAATCTCTATGCTGATTGATGGTAAAACTGCAACCGGGAAGGTTTCATATTTTGTAGAAACCTCTAAGGATAGAGAGAATTGGAAGTCATTACCCGAAGTAGACGGTTCTCTTGAAGCATATAAGCAGTGGGTAAACTCAACCTTTGGCTCTATCGATGTATTTCTTAGAACCGCTTTCTTTGCAAAAGAACAGACTAAGAACGCAGTTGATATTTCAGATACTACTAAATCTGAGCGAATGGAACTGCTTTCAAAATTGGCGGGTACTGATTATCTTAAAGAGGTGTCAAGAGTTGCAAAAGATTTGAGAAAAGTTGCGGAGAAGAGTAGTGAGTTAATTAAAATGGAACTTGAGTCCTACTCACGCTATGAAAAAGATATTGAGGAGAACAACAAAAACATCGCTATCTGGTCTGATAAACTCAAGTCGAAGAAGTCTGAACTTTCAGATGTTGAGAAAGATGTTGCAGACCTTAAAGTAAAGGACGCTGAATATAAAAAGGTAATGGCTATTGCGGGTGCTAATACTGCTTTGTATGAGCAATACAGTAAGCAGATTGAAGATAAAAACTCACGCATTAAAGAATTGGAACGATGTATCAATAACAAGGAGATTTTCGATAATATTGCCGAATGTAAGGTTAATATCGAAAAAAATAAACCTGTTATTACTGAACTCGAAACAAAAGTTGCAAAACTTCGCAAAGAGCGCGACGAAGTAAGAGATAGGGTTGCTATTCTCACAACTGATTTAATCAAATGCGAAAGCAGACTTGGCGGTTATGTACAGCGTCAGAAGTATCTTGAAAAGCAAAGTCCTGTTATCTCTGATAATTGCCCGACTTGTGGCGCACCGTTATCTGCTCATAAAAAGGCAGAGTTACAGAAACATATCGATGATGTAAACACTGAATACAATGAGGTTATCGCTAATATCGCTCTTGAAAAAGAACAGTTTAGTAATATTAAGGCAGAACTCTCTAAAATAAATACTACTGAAAAACTGACTAAACAGATTTTCGATATCGACACCCAACTGTTCTCTCTTACTGATGAACAAGAGGAGAATACTGATTATATTGCTAAGTACAACAATCTGTACTCCGAACATTCTTACGAAGAGATTGTAAGTGAGTACGATACTCTTAATGCAGAAGTTGAAGAACTTTCTAAGAAAATGGGTGACATTAAATGTGATACTGCTCTGGTTGATGTCTCAAAAGAACTGGCAGATAAAGAGATTATACTTTATCAATTGCAGTCTTTAGTTACTGAATTTTCAACTATGATTAAATCAGCCGAGCAGACTAATATTAAATATCAGAAAGAACTCGACTCTATATCAGATAAGAAGAGGGAACTTAAAGACCTCTCTGAGAAGATTATTGCGTATACATTTATCGAAGGTGCGTTCTCAAATGACGGCATCCCCGCTATTGAACTTCGAGAGTCAGCACCAGAGATTGCTGATATTGCAAATAAAATACTTGCAGATAGTTATGGTAATAAGTTTGAAATCCGATTTGGTTCTACTTCTGAACTTAAAACAAAGCGCAAGGCAAACGAAGATTTCAACATCATAGTTTACGACGCTGAAAACGGTGATGAAAAGACAATCGACCTTGTTTCTTCTGGGGAACGAATATGGCTTAAACAGGCTTTATTCTATGCGTTCAGTATCGTTCAGATGAATAGAACTGGATTTAACTTTAGAACTCGCTTAATTGATGAGTCTGACGGCTCTCTTGATGGTAGATTAAGACCTAAATATCTGAAAATGGTAACAGCAGCACACGCTATTGCAAACGCGAGGGTTACAGTTCTTATTACGCACTCTCAAGAGATTAAGGATATAGCACAACAGATTATCGAACTATAGGAGAGAAAAAAATGGAAAACTATTTGCATTTTACAAAACAAGGGGTTCTGTATATAGCTCGCAAAGGACACGCTCACGCAGAATCACTTGGAAAAACTTTATGGTCGAAAGAAGGTGTTTTTATAAAGAATCCATGTACAAAAGAAGCTGTATTAGAACTTGATAAATTTATGAGACAGAAAGAATACACAGACGATTGGTTTAAAAGACAATATTCGTTTGAATAAGAATATAGTTCAGCAGATTATTGAGATATAGGGTATGTTTAAGAATACAATCAATTTTACAGATACCGACAATAATATTTTTCTCACTACCCGTGATACCGCAATACCGCGGGTGAGAGAGTTTGTTAATGTGAATAGACAATGGTATCAAGTTACTAAAATTTTTTACGGCTTTCAAGAAGATTTGCCAGACATATGCTTTGTAGAAGTTCATTGTAAGAAATGTAAAGCAGAGTTCGTTTATAGGGATTATATGTAATGGAAAAAGAGGTAAGGGAGAGTAAATAAATGAAAGAACTCATTATTCAAATGAAAGTACAAGTTGAAGATGATGTATCTACAACTGACATTGAAAATGAACTTTGTGACATTTCGTATTTTGATTCTATTGAAAGCGTAATAGTTAAGGAGCAGTAATGACATTTGAAGAATGGTACACAGATGTTTTTGGCGGACATATAACCAAAGAACAAGCAACTGATGAGGTCAGAATCGCCTATGAATATTATGTAGAAGCTGAACATTTGAAAAACGAAAATAATAAATTAAAGTTTTTAGCTTCTATGCAAAGAGGAAATCAAGGCGTTTGTCTTAAAATTGACGGTAAAGATATGACCGATATTGTCACTCTGCAAAAAGAACTTTCAGAAAAAGATGTTGTTATTAACTTTCTCAAGAAAGAACTCATTCACAAGACTTCTTTCCGTCAGGTAATGAAAAGACAGTATCGCGAATTAAAGCAGCAAATGAAGGTTGACAATGAAAGACATACAAAAATGTATGCAGATGCAGTTGTTGACAACAAACGGGAGCTTCAGCGATTAAAGTTAGAGACAAAAAAGGTTGAAAAAGAGTTGAATATAGAAAGAGAAAAATACGAATTTCTATTACATTTCAACTCTCATATCAACGAGATTGAAAATCCGTTTAGCAAAGAACATTTCAACCTTACAAAGCAGCGTGAATTATTAAAAAATCCTATCTTGTATGAAGTTCTAAGTGATATTGCAAGAGTACAAGCTATGAAAAAAGATTTGGGGGTGTAAGATATGGTAGAGATAACAGTCAGTCCCGAAAGTTTTATTCGGGCACAGGTATATAAAGCAATCGGAGATTAAAGTTGAAAAAATTAAAAAGACATATTAAAAGAAATATTATCTGGTTTTTGTTGAAGTTTAAGAAGATTTACAAAAATACAGACTACGAAGGAGATTACGCAACTGTAGTTACTGCGAAAAAGTTGTTTGGTGTTTTATACTTTATGCAGACTGAACATTACTATCAAAATAAAAGGATAAGGATTTATAAACTTGAAAAAGAGGATATACTTCCAGACAGTATTAAAGTATTTAATCCTTTTGAAGAAATGCAGGAGATAATAAAATGATTTACAAGATAACAATAGGCGATAATGATTATAATTTTATTATGCAGCAGATAATTAAGTATGTAATTGAATGTCGCAAGTATGATGAATACAAAAATACTCCAATAAAAGATATTTTTGAAGAATACCTTACTTGTATGCAGGTTAATAGTGGAATTGTAGTTTATATTCTTGACCGTCTTGAAGTTACTGAGGTAAAAGATATTCCTAAAGAGAATATGAACTCAGAAGTGTATTATTGGCACGACGGCTCTTATGTTTTGAGGTAATTATGGATTTAGATTTATTAAATGAAATGATTAAAACTACGCAAAATTGAAGAAAATAAAAGACATTAAAGAGGTCGATTCGATATACCAATATCCGTCACAAGCCTAGTTTCTCCGTCAGACTTCTTACCGAAACAACTGACATCAAATCCCATTACCTCATTTCTTTGATTACCGTAAATATCCACATTAGTTGGAGAGTTGGTCTTATAAAATACCAACGGCTTTTTATATGAATACTCCCATTGACGACAGTAATCTTTGTACGGATTGGCGTTAAGTCTATGAAGAAAACGCTCCCAGAATTTGCAGTAGGGCTTCTGTGTTGGTTTTTTATTTCTCATTGTAGACTTCGCACAATATGCACAAGTTGAGCAACAGCGTAATTTTGGATAGTTCTTAACCTTCTTTAAGAACTCTTCTGTGCCGTCAATTCCAATCGCCTTTACCTCTTCTTTTTGACGCATTGAGAAATCTTCTTCAATCATAAGTTTCTCAAGGTCTGTAAGGCCTTTGCCGTCACGAAGGTAAGATAAGGCTAAAAACACTTGTTCTAAGGTATAATCAATTCCCATTCCTTTTTGATTATTAGAAGGGGTATAGAGGTTGAGTTCTTTGTGCTCTTTGATTGCAGCCTCAAAAGCGGAATGAATGTAATTGATATGACAGTCAAGAGTGTCTGCTATCTGTTGTCTGGTCATTCTAATATCCCATTATCAGTAAAACACTTGCTTATCTTTGGGAATTGTCTTGCTAACCAGTCTGTAAGTTCTTCACTTTGCGCCCAGTCACAACATTCCCAAAGACCACTTTCAAGGATAAATGCGTGGATAATTTCATGTCTTATAACTTTTAATCCGTGAATATAAAGATTTTTCATTTGTAGCTGGTCGTTATTATTTTGTTCAAAAAGAGATTTATCAATGTAAATTTCTTTTGAACAAGGCTCGCAATATCCATCCGCATCTTTTATTTTTGGATTTTCTTCCTCGTTGTTGTAAAAAATTTTGTATTCAGTACCTAATATCAATACCTTATCTGGCAGTGCAAACTCTTTAATTTTCATTCTTCCTCTCTAACGAATACCTTCAATTTTTTATTTTCAACTTTAAAGTTAAACTCTGTATCTTCTGCGCAGTCCTGCATTATTTCAGAGTTCTTTTCCATAGCAGATAAAATTGTAAGTACACCAGTGCTACTAAACATTCTGTGATACTTCAATGTGTCTGAATGATTATTAAACCAGTTCTTCACATCTGAAAGTGCTTTTTGATAACCGTGTGCATAATCACGCTCTGCAAGAAAGTTTACTCTCAATACTTACTCCTTATACAAACCGTACAATCGGTTCACCTTTGTATTCCTTATCCCATATAAACCAAGCAAGGCACATTGTAGTTGCCCACTTCTTGCCGTTTGGGGCTAAAGGTTCTCCGTTTTTCCAAGTAGCCTGTCTTGAAGAATGAACATAGATATACTTCAATGGACTATTCTTCAAAATAGACTTTCTCTCAACCGTTTCAAGTGTCTGTATCTTTGCAAGATAAATAACATAATGGTTCGATAACTCAATTCCCTTTTTAATAAACTCATTTATCAATGAGAAAGGTGGGTTGGTGATAATAAGGTCTGCATTAAAATCAGACTTCAAGAAATCAATCTCACCCTTTCCATATCCACGATAAATAAGGTCTGTAGAACGCCACGAACAGAGCGGGAAATACTCTTTCACCACTTCCATTATGTTTCCGTTTCCACAAGCGGGTTCCCATATAGAACCCGCTGGCAAATCTATTGCGCCATCTTCTAGTGCTTTATTAAGAAATAGTCGCACTGTTTTTGGGTCGGTAGCATAGAAATCATTATCAGCCTTTTCTGTAGCGGAATTTCCACCCGCTAACTGTCCACCACTTAAAGTCATTGGTACCCTCCTTCAAAGAGAGTGCCAACTCCATTCTGTTCATCTTCCCACTCTTTTAACCGGGATTGTGCAAGTTCAAAGTATTTATCATCTTTCTCAATCCCAATAAAATTACGACTATTGCGGACAGCGGCGAGTCCAGTTGTTCCACTGCCCATAAATGTATCAAGTATTACCCCCCCCCTTGGACAACAAACTCTTATAAATCGTTCAATGAATTCAAGAGGTTTCTGAGCAGGATGCAATCGTTTACCACCACAAGTAACAATGTAGTTCTTCTTATAATCTTCAAACTGGCAGTCTTTGGCAAAGTAAGTGCCGCCATCTCTAATCATAATACAGTATTCTGTATCTGGTAAGAAATGATTGTTTCTTGCGGGTATCGGATTACCTTTTATCAGATTAAAAATGTCAAAAGAGTATTTATGCTCTACAGCATAGTTTAGATACTCTGGGATAAGGAACTTATTACAGAAGAAGAAGCCGTAAAACTTCTTCATCTTTGGGGCAATAAGGTTTAAGAAGTTAGTTGCATTGAAGTCAGCACAATCTAGTTGCTTCAATTCTTTCACTGCGTTTGTTGCTTTTCTTTTATACGGATTATTCGGGTCATCTTTTCCGACTGGTCTGTATAAACCGCCACCATTACAGTTTCCAAGTTTATACGGAGCATCTGTGATTATTAAATCGATAGAATTATCTGGTAGCGATGGGATAATTTCGTAGCAGTCGCCGTGAAGAAGTTTTATATCGCTCATAAATTGTTCGGGCTACAGTCTGAAACCATAGCCCAATTTCCTCCTACGCAAGCAGCCGTTGTTTTCTACTTGAAAGGGCTGTTATTACAACTCTTGTAGCGTCAAGACAGACTGGATTGACTTCGTAAAATCCGTACTCATCTGACAACATAAGACTTGCCATCGCCTCGCTTGCGCGGACGGCTTTCAATTCTTTTGCAGTCATATCCTTTTTCTTATGTGTAATTCCGAGAATAGATTTCATATCAGTCGTTGTTTTTATGTAATGTCCTGGCTTTTCATAACCGTGGTCTTGCAAGTCATCTGTAAACAATTTCCGAGTCTCAATAGATTTTGCTCTTTCTGAGTTGTAATTTCTTTCAAGGAAAGCCCAGCGGTCAATGACCGCCGTTCTAAGCTCAACAGAATAACCTGTAAGTAAAATAAGCAATTCTCTATGCGGTAAACAATAGTGAGGTCTGAGTTCTCCTTTTTTATCTGTATACATCAACCGGCACACTTTTGTGCCCGTTACTTTTGGCAACATTTTGTCAATGTCACGAAGAACTTGCTTGTGCTGTTTCCCTGTTACTTTCGCAATATCCCGCGAATCCATAGCTAATTTTTGATTGATAATAGTAAGTTCCATACTAAAACCTCCGTAAGTTTTAATGACCGTGTTTTGAAAAGATAGCGGCAGGCAAGACACGGAACTCTGCTTTTCGGGAGCTACCCTAGCCGTAGTTTTAGTATGGGCTGAATAAAAAAAGACCTTAAATCGAGCAGATAAGTTCTGCCTGTTCAGACAGCCTGTTATCTACAATGGTCTTTGCTTTGATTGTCTTTGTCTCCGTAATTTTGAATGGAGATTTGTATTCGGTGTCCTTCTTTTTTACATCGCTTCCATCAGTGGTGTAGAGAATGGTGTTCTCACCAGTAATCGTGACAGTTTTAGTTGATGAATTGAATGCAATTTTCGGAGTGGAAGGAACTTTACAGATAAGGCTTGTTTCCTCAGAGAGAACTCCGTTAAGAATACACGCCGCCCTGACAGTTGTGTTCTTTTCAATTGTGAACGGGTCGGTATATTCATCTGAGTCGTCGTAAATCTTACTTCCGTCGGTAGAGTAGAGGATTGTATTATCTCCGCTGATTGATACTTCATTTGTTTCTTCATCGAATGAAATAACTGGCGGAACAATAAATACACACTCGACCTCTGTGATATCTGACATTTCTTCATCAGTAAATGAGGCCGCTTTAACAGTGCAACTCTCTGTAATTGTAAACGGTACAGTATATTCCGTGCTTGATTTTTTCGGGTCTGAACCGTCCAGTGTATAACGGACGATATTCTCTGACTCGATTGTTACTTTATGTGTACTTTCATCGTATGTAACAACTGGCGGGTTAGCAACCTTACATTCAAGTTCAACCTGTTCTGAAAGTTCACCGTCTACAATACAAGCCGCCTTTACAACGGTGTTTGCAGTGAGTTCAATCGGCTCTTCATAAACAGTTGAGTCGTCGTAAATATCAGAACCGTCAAGAGAGTAAAGGATAGTATCATCTGCCAAGATAGACACTTTATTTGTTTCTGTATCAAACTCAATAACTGGCGGTTCAATTGAGATGCAGTATTTTGATACTTGGTCAGAGAAATAATCTCTTGCATAAGATTTTGCTTTGACAGTTACATTATGGTCGATTACAAACGGCTCAGTATAAACTTCTGAGTCTTCTGTAACATTCTTTCCGTCAATTGTGAAATAGACTTTGTTGTAAGATTTGATTGTAACTGTATTAGTAGTTTTATCGAATTCAATTTCGGGAATATCTGGGATTTCACAATAAAGTTCTGCGACATCTGAAAGTACGCCGTCAGAAATACAAGAGGCTTTTACAGTGCAAGTGTGGTCAAGATGTGCTTCATAAACAAATACTTTCTGTTCTTCGTCATACTCTCCAACAATAACTCCTTTCGGGTCGGGGTCACTTCCGTCGAATGAGATTATAAACGGATTAGCACCGTAAACACCGATAAGGTTGTCATCATCAAAAAAGTTAAGAGAAGGTGCTTCAAGTCCTCTAGGCTTGTAAACAAGACACTCTCCGTGGCGGTTTACTTCCTCGCAAAAAGGTTTATATGGTTCGCCAGAGATGTGGTCTTTAATTGCATTCTTCTCATTTGAACAGAGCATTTCCCTATGGAATATTGGAATTTTTGGACAAGGGCGGAACATTACACCCTCATTGGAAAGATAAACACACTTTGCACAAATTGGTTTAATCATCTTTAGACCTCTCGGAAGTGAGAGTAACACGCTAAAAAATCAACCTTAAAAATTAAGCGTCTGTTTTATCTGGTCTAATATCCACTTATGAATAAGGTTCTTTGTAAGAAATGTATCTGTTGGGTTGACTGTGGAGAAAAGGAAAAGAGACCTTATGGCTTCTGTCTTTCTAAAGACCTCTTCACATACACAGCAGAAACAAAATGCGGGAACTTTATCAAAGGCGTACCATTCACAGAAGCAGAATGGGAAGATGCGCAAAGCGGAGTTAAAAATGCAGGAATTCATTAAGAGAATGTACACAGAACGAGATGACCTTAAGGGTAAGATTAAAAAAGCGAAGAACGCTATTGATAATCCGCCTTATGGTTCTGACTCAGAAGGATTGCGGATGCTTGCAGAGCAAGTAAAGGCAATGGAGAACTACCTGTATTGGCTCAGCGAAAGGATTGAGTACGAGGAGAAGAAGTAATGACAGTCAAAAACAAATCATTCTTAGGAAAACTTCTCATTGTTCTCGGTTCTTATGGACTCTGTATTTTGCATTGGTGCAACCTACTTCCAGCCGCCTCTATACAGGATATTTGGGGTGCCGGTGCGACAGCGTATGGTATTTTACTTGGCACAGTTGACTTTAACATTATCCACGACTCGTGGGTAGAAGTGAAAAAGGAGACTGACAATGGACGATAAGATTTTGCTCGACATTCAGAAACAGTTGGGTCGTATTGAAGCAACCTCATCAGCAATAAAAGAGGATATTGCTGACCTTAAAGCAAAAGATGTAGAGGCAGACCAAAAACTCGAACAGGCCTACAACAAGGCTATGGATTATGCACGCACAAGACAAGACCAAATCAAAGAAAATCTCCAACATCAGATTGATAACAACAAATCGTTGATTGTTTCAATGAACGAGTCCTTTGCAAATCTGAATAAAAATATCGACACTCTTTTCAAAGAATTTACTGAAAGAGTGAATGAAAAACTTGCCACTCTTAACTCAAGAGTTTCAGAACTGGAAACAAAGAAACAGAAAACCATTGTTAAGTGGTGGGATAGGATTGTTGATAAACTCGGCTGGATAGCAGTTATCGCCGCTCTTGCAGTTCTTCTTAAATGGCTTAATGCTCCGCCAGAGATAATGAGCCAACTCCCGCACTAAGGAAATCAAAATGACAAACTTATTACTTTCAGTAATTGCAGTTCTTCTTCTCGTTATCGGTGTTCTTTATGCGGGTTACAAAATCGTTGATAAAGACCTCGATAACGAGAGGGAAAAGACTAAGAAATACGAAGAGGCTATTTCCTCTTTGCAGTCTGAAAATGAGAAAAAGAATGAAGAGTCAAAAATTAAAAATGATAACAGGAGAAAGACAGATGAGAAGATTGATGAACTTCACAGTGGGAATACTCTTCTTAATGCTATTAGTGGGTTGTGTAAGCCCAAAAGTAATAACAGTTGAAAAAACTGTAGTTCCCGAATTATCATTCCCAGTTTTCCCTCTTGCTGACTCTATGACCCTTAATACTGATGGTACTGTAACTGTGCCTGGCAACTGGGTTGTCCGTCTTAGAGAGTACCAACTCCGTATTGAAGAAACAGAAGATACCTACAACGAAATCAAATCTCTTTATGAAGGAAGTGCTGATGTTCAATAGAGGTGAAAGAACTTGTGGCAACTGTGTATTCTGCCATTTCAATTATGACACTGATAATTATGGTACTTGCAATATGAGTAAGAAAAAAGATACCGTCCCGCGCAAAGCAACTGCAAAAGAGAAAAACTGCAAAAATCATTTATATAAAAAACTTGAGGGGGAAGAATGAACCTTTCTAAAATCAAATCTCGCTATGCGGGAATTCAGACAAAATTGAAGAACATAAGTGATGGAGGCTGTTTACTTCTTTCTCTATGTTCAATAATTGAAGAAGTTACTGGTGAATACATTGACCTCATTACAGTAATTCAGACAAGCCGTGCAAAAGGTTGGCTTACAGAAGATTACGAGGTTAAAGACTCTCCCGCACTTCTTAATGCGTTTACTGGTAAGACTTGGAAACGCAGAGAGGTTCAGACGCTACCGCTCATCAAGGATAACGAGTTCACTATTGAAAAATGGTACAGAGAAGTTGTTGATGCCGCTACAGGCAAAGTAACTAAGTATACACACTTCAAACGCCGTTTCGTTGATACTCTTGTATCAAGTGTGACAGTGAAAGAAGGTGAATTAAAAGGGTACTACATCTATTGGTACTAAGGAGATACAAATGAGTGAACTTTTGTGGCAACGCAGAATTCGTAACTGGGCGGGACTGCTTGGAGCAATCTTGCCGTGGCTGAGTCTTATTGGCGCTCTCATAGTCAATTACTTTACACCGCTTGGAAAGGATTTTTGGAGTGACCTGTCAATCTCTGCGACATACTATGTCACTCCCGCACTAGTGGGTATTCTTACTACCGCAAGTATCGTCCTTATGTGTTACGACGGTTATGATTTACAAGACAGTATCGTAACAACCGTAAGTGGTGTATTTGGTCTTATGATAGTTCTATTCCCTTGTAACTGTTCACTTGCGTATGACAATGTAGGCTTCTTCCAGTTGCCGCCTCATATTTCAAGTAAAATCCATTGTGCTTCGGCTGTGATATTCTTTTGTCTGCTGGCTTATAATGATTTATTCTTGTTTACAAAGTTTAACGGTGAAGTTACTGAGAAAAAGAAACTGCGGAATATTGTATATAAAGTATGTGGAATTGGTATGCTGTGTGCGATGATTTTAATGCCACTGCCTATTTATTTCCCCGCTAAGACTTGGTGGATTGAGATGCTTGCGCTCTCATTCTTCGGGTTTTCTTGGCTCACTAAAGGTAATGCTTTTCCGTTTTTGAACGATGAATAAATATCATTGCTACGAAAAGGGTACAGACAATTACATCTGTACCCTTTATACCTACACCGATGTTCTTAATCTCCAACTCTTTCTCCAAGAGAAAAACTCCGACCTTATCATTAAACCTGTTAAAATGACAAAGAAAAATGTCGAAAAGATATTCAGTAAAAAAGCAAGTTAAACAGTCGCTTCTGCTGATATCGGAGTAAGATATTTAATCAATTTATCAACATCTTCTGCCGAAATCTTAATATTCTTTTCTGTTGGTGAGAAGAGCGGTATTTTGGGAAGTGTAATCGAATATGAGTCATATTCTGAAAGCACACCTTTTAATACTGAGAAGAAATGAGTTAAATCATATTTGCCATCTTCTTCTGATACGATTGAAGCCATAATCGGTGTCTTAAAGAAGAAGTCAATAAGGTCTTCATTTTCTTTAAGGCTGTCCTTAATCATTGCAAGCACAAACTTCATATGTCTGTCACCTACAAAATCCATAAGGTCTGTTTCGATAAACTTAACAATCGCATTTACAAGTTGTGTTTTGGTTGCAGTCATTTATTCCTCCTTTCCGAGTTTCTTTAAGAGCATCTGACGCTTTTCTTCGTGCTGTTCGAGAAGTTCCTTTTTTTCATCATCTGCCCACTCATAATGTTTTTTAATGAGTATTCCAGCGTGTCGAAGTTCATCTTTTGCCATATCACGAAATTGAGCGTCACCAGTTTCCATAAACTTGTCCATATACTTTTCAGCACCGTCAAGTTCTTCTTCAACATCATCATCTTCGCAGAAAGTTTTCAAAAGAAACCACATCTGTCCGATAAAACTTGCTTTCATAAAACCCTTGCTGAAAGGGTCGTATTTAGTAAAATCAATATCAGACAATGCGCCTTTGAAATCTTTGCGAAGTTCAGTTATATCATTCTTCATCAACTGTACCTCTTAATACATTTGCCGAATACATTGATAATCTGAAAATGCTCTGGGTCAGAAAGGTACTGAACACGCAGTATTGTACGGCTTGTTAAAGGGTAGAACCGAAGGTAATTACCGTTCCCATTCATAATGTTTGCGGTAATCGTTCCATTGGTTACAACAAGTTCTGCTCCGTCTGTTCCGTCGGGAACTGAGGTTGCAAGAAGAATATCAAATACTTCTCCCGGTTCAATCGTTGGAGTTGAAGGGATAGTAATAGTTGCTACTCCATCTGCAAGAGCAACAGATGTAGCGCGAAATCTTGGAATACAACAATCCATAATAACCTCTAAAAGAAAAGGGAAAGGCAAGAACCTTTCCCTTTATATGTCAACGCTCATACAAGCGGAAATATTCACCATAAAGGGATTAGGCGTAGAACGGATAACCGTTGCTACATCCACAGAACGGAGAGTTACCCGCTGTGTAAGTCCAACTGTTCGGGAACTTCAACACACCACTCATAGCGTTCTGTAATTCGAGCTGACTGACTTTGCCTTGAAGTGCTTCAATCTTGCTCTGTGCAAGAGCATCAAGTACCTTCTGGGTCTGCGCAGTTACATTTGCATTGATAGCGGCGGTATTCATCGCAGAGTCAAATCTTGTCTGTGCGATGTTAGCGTTGATACCGCTTCCAGTGTCGGCAATCTGTAATTTCAGTTCACCATTCAACTGGCACTGATTTGCGATAGCCTGTGATACACCAGCGTTTACACCAGCAATATCACGGGCAAGTTCTGAATACTTGTCGCCAAGTGTTGCAACTACATCGTGATAAACACCGTTCGTCGCAGTCAGAATTTCCCGCTGATTTGCCATAGAATTCTGGTTATCAAATCCTCTCTGCATATCTGCACTCAGAGCATTGGTGTTTCCGTTATTTCCAAAGAAACCGCCGTTACCCATAAGCAGTGCAAAGATAAGGAAAGCCCAGATAAATCCACCGCCTCCAAATCCATCACCCATAACCATAGGTGAAGTTGAGTCACTAACTGTCATAGCATTACCTCCTTTTCTAAGATTTATGAATAGCAAAACTTGCTATTGATAATCCGAAATCGTTAAAAATATTAACGAAATCGGGAAATCACATTGTTATTCCGAACTGACTTGCAAACTTGCCTAAATCAATTCCACGCTCTTTTGCGAGGTTCATAGCAGTCTGTCTTAAATCAGTTCCGTTTTTTCCATTTGTCATTTCCTGCCATTTTTGGTAAACCTGTGGGTTCTGCTGCGCCATTTGATTGAGGCGGTTCTGCAACTGCTGATTGAGAAACTGTTGCGGATTGCCCATTAACTGAAATGGATTCATTAAGTCCTCCTAGATATGTTTCAATATTTGAAAGTCGTTGATTTATCTCTGAGAAGTGGTCAGTCTTTTCTTCCTTCACTTCTTCTTGAATAGAGTAGGTGATAAATTCTGCCAGTCCGTTATTTCCCATTCTTTTGAAGTAAATCTTTCCAGTGCTATAATCAACAAAAAGGTAAGTAGACATCGGATTGATAATCGCGTTTCTCGCTTCCTCAATATTTGATACTGGAATAACAATGAATTGTTCTTGTCTTTGTCCGTGTGGCTGGAATTGAGGTTGACTCATTTGAGTCTGTCTGAGATAGAAATCGTTTGTAGGGTTATACGGTGGCATATCGTTCTCCTATGGTTATAGGATAAATGAATAGGTGAGGTGAGTGAGGTCAGATTGGTACTTAATAAAGAGTGTTAAGGTGTCAAATAAATGTTACAAGTTTATTTCTGATTGTTTTTAATTCTCGCTTTACAACGCTTTCGCTGACATATAATGTATCTGCGATAAATCCTATGTCGTTCTTTTTGATGTAGAACATATTGAAAATTGTACTCTGTCTGTCAGAGAAAAAGACTTTCGAGAGCAGACTGTCTACATCTACTCTCGAAGCCAAGTTGAAAAACGAGTTTACTTTGCGAACTGTATCGAGTGTCATTTTACACCCTCCCAGTATAAGAGTAGTGTAAAATAAGCACTTGAAGTAAGTTGATATAGGTTGAAGTGGTAGTTTAATTATTCAATCCATATTTCACCATTTGTACTTGGTGTATAAGATGAACTTCTTATCGGAATAATAAATGTACCAGTTACATTTCCGGGAAAACTTGTATTACCACTTCCATCTAACAATGTTGCTTGATGTACAACTTGGGTTGATGTATTGTACTGTCTTACATAAATCGGCTCTGTGCCATCATCGCCAGTTGCAATTTCAAGGAAGCCGTCGTTACTAACTTCCATAAAGCGTAACCACGCGGCATCATTACCTCTACCTTTTAATGCAAAAGCATCTGCATACATTTTAGTAGAGAGAGTTCCTTGCATACTTGGTAATCCAGATTCCAATGTCATCTGTGTAATATTAGCAATAACTCCACCTTGTCCTACAACTTGACCACTCGCAGATAATTCCGTTGCACCTATAGAGTTGTAAGAAGCAATACCTTTTGTAATAATAAGTCGTCCGTATATACGAGTGAATGTATTATTAGTTGTCGAGTCGCCAACTTGGAATATTGTGTTATTCTCTATAGCGTTTTCAGTTCCTACTACAAGTGTACCTCTTATTGCTGTTTCACCAGTGATACCAACGCTACTATAGATTTTTGTAGTTTGTGTAAGCGCGGTTTCACCAGTTGCTTGAGAACCAACTTGAAGTCCGCCAATCAATGAAGTAAGGCCTTGTACAGTAAGTGTTCCAGCAGTATTATCTGAGTTCTTATTGGTAATGGAAACATCACCCTTAATCGTTACAGTTTCACCAGCAACATAACCCGCTGTTACTACATAAGCAGTGCCAGTCCAACGATAATAAGTCGGAGTTAAAGGAGTTGTGATATCCTTGTAAATATCTGCGGTAGTCGGTGTAATAAGTCTTGTGTGAGCAGAGTCTTCGTAGAATAAGTCGTTGTAGAAGTAACCGTCAATGTGTTCTACCTCAACAGAGCCACCGTGGTCAAACTCTGGGTTAACCTGTAAAAAAGAATTGGCACCAGTATACTTAATGTTACCATTTTTATTTCGCACATTAAAGAAACCTTTAATAGTAGAAGAAATAGCGGTAACTACAAAGTTCGACAGTTTAATATCAAGATTTGTTTCGCCGTTGTCAGTATAATAATGGAAATAGTTAGCGTCCTCATCATTTTTATGGCCAACTACTTTATCGCCCATATAAAATTCTGGTGTAGCAGTATCAAGACCTATCCAATAGTTTGTGGAACGAGTTTTAATAGTTCCGTCCAATTCTTCTAATGCGGTACGGTAAACATCGGGATGTTTAGCTCTATTATGACCAGACCTTATTTCTTGATAGAGATATTGGAATAACTCATCATCAGTAGTTGGTGAATAAGCAAAACCAGAAATACTATGGACACCCTCTGTAAGAGTTGCCATATTATAAGTATAGATTTTATCTGCTACAACTGCATTTGCCTGTAACTTCGGTGTTGAGATAGCGTCATCTTCAATTTTTGTTTCTGTAATTGCACCTTCACCAACTTTACTTGAAGTAATAGAGCCGTTAAGAACATCTTGTACACTGGTTGCAAGTGCAGTGACATTTTTCTTCGCAGACAGTAATGAAACCTTGTGGTAGGTGTCAATATTGTAGTGGTGGTCTACAGAAGATTGTGAGTCATAAAAATCTTCAACGGTCTTATTATAAGCGTAAACTTCAAACTGGTATGCGGTATCAATCGGTGCAAATCCACCAAGTCCCATAACAAGCAGTTTCTCGTCTGATGAACCGGGATGCGGGACTGCAAGGAGTTTTTCATCTGAACTATTATCAACATCAAGGATACCAGAGGTACCGTTTTGTGTTTCTAGAGGAAGCGTCTGACTGAACTGGCTTTCACTTTCAATCTTACCGACAACGAACAAACCTCCTTCAACTTTCTTATAGGCAGACTCTCTTGAATAAGGATTGGTTTCCAAGTCTGGTACATAGAATGTATCAACTGTATCGTCATAACGGCGGATACCAACAAGGTATTGAACATTACCGTAACACTGTTCTCCTTGTGACATATACAAAGTTGCATTTCTGTTTGATACACGAGAAGAAATACTTGGTGTTGAAGGTATCCAAGTTTTGTACTTAGAGTAATCACAAGCGGTTGAGTTACTAGCCGTTATCTTACCACTTACAATGTTTACAGCACGGATAACTACAGCGTATTTTTCGAGAGTTCTTGTGCCGACCTTCATACCCTGCGTATTCGGCTTTTCGGGGTATCCGTCAACACTTCTGTTAAACTGATATGTAGCACTCTTGATTAGAGTGGTCTGGGTTGATGGAGAGCCATTGTCATAACTTACAGCAACTTCATACTGCACTGAACCATATACACGGCTTGTATCACAGTTCCATTCAGCAGTAATTCCTTCTTCTGAGGCTTTGAATGTAACTGTACTCGGTTGAGGCGGTATCCAAGTTCCATAATTTGCTATTGAAGCGGCACTCGGATTAACTGGCAGAGACCAGTCACTTTCATAACGGACACCATCTTCATCAAGGTAGATACTTACTGCCTTTGCTCTGAAAGTCCAGAAATTAAGGCTTCCGTCATTTTCAACTACAGAGGCACCTTTCTTTTCGGGGTATCCTTCCCAAGTTCTGTCATAGTAATATTCTGTAGAATACGAACCGTCGATTGTCTGTACAAGAGTTTCAAGTACGCCGTTTTGCAGTCTGTACTTAGTAATCTCATAAGTAATATGGTCAATATTGTTTACTTCATTAACATTTACAGTACAGAGGAGTTGAATACAATCTTCTTTAATATGAGCAGTAACCCCAGAAGGAACTGGCGGAGCAAAGCCGAATGTATTATCAATCTTTCCTTGTGCAAGTTTTGCACTTTCTGCAAGACTCTTTACAAGGTCGGTCTGAGTAACATTATTTGTAAGTGCAAAAGCGTCCTCTCCGCTTCTGTCAGGGATAGTCATATTATTTTGGAAAGAGGGAAGTTTATCGCCGTATGAATACAAATCCTCTTGATACTTCATCAAGGTGAGTTCATAATTTCTCTTTGCGTCGGGTTTAATCTTGACTACACGATACTTCGCTGTTTCTTGAGAGATAAGACCGAAGCCGACCATATTATCAACTTGCGGTTTATATACAAAGACAGTGTTACCGTTTGATGAATCGTCATCTTTAGCAATTGGAGTATCAAAGAGAACGACATTGGTGTTACCTTTTTCAAGAGTGTAGATAACATCATCGCCATCGATAGCCTGCTGTCCGTTAAGGCCTAAACGAACTGTAATTACGCGTGATTCTCTTGTTTGAGAGGGTTGCATAATCGTCACGCCTTGTACAGACCGCTGATATGTAGTTCCTTCAACTTCGTAAGGTTCTGTTTCACCAGTGAACTCGTAAGTGTTATTGATAATGAAACCGAAGATTGTATTATTATTTTCAATCAGTTTGGTAATACGACCACCGAAGTCAGTACCAATAAGCATAAGGTCGTCTTGAACAACTACAAGGTCTCCAAGAGCAATAGACGCACCTTCGATACCAATCTGTTTTGTAACAACCTCTTTATTGAGAATTCTGTTTGCAAGTAAGTAGCGACCAAGAGACCACTGCTGTTTGTTGTTTGTTACATAATCAAACTTGTACTGCTCAATAGCGTTGCGAGGATTCTTCGGGTCTTCACCGTCAGCCATACAGTAGAAGTTATTATTTACATAGCCGTCATCTTCGTCGTGGAATACAATCTGTAAACCAGACGGTTGTTCTGCATAAGAGAGCGTATAAGATGATTTGAGAGTATTCTGCTGATTGATAAGGGCAACAGGGTACTTCTCTGGTTTGTCAATGACGACAGTAATTCTGTTCTTCTGGTCACGGGTATAAACTGCACGACCAGCAATAGCAATCTTACTGAGCATTGTTTCGAGCGTTGACTTCTGATAGATGTAACCATTTGCACAGAAGTACATTTCAACCTCTTCGCCTGCTGTATGATGTACAAGTTCACCGTCGTGGTTGTAATGGGTTCCGTCCTCTGTGTAAGTTGTACCGTCAGTTACACATTCTGCCCATTTATACCATTGTGCAAATGCGGCCATATTAAAATCGCCGTAGGTGCCTTTGAGTTGATGATTTTCGTCATAGAATGACTGTGTATAACCGAGAGCATCAATACCAAGTTGCGCACCGATACCAGCAAGAATGAACATAGAAGCAACATTGTTATTACAGTATTTGAGGGTGGCATCATTCGGAAGGTAATAACGACCGTCTGAAAGTCTGTGAGAGTTGGTTCTGATTACATTATTTACAAGTTGCTTTACAAAGTCGTTTCCACCGGGAGTGGAAATGGACTTACGCCCATTCTGTCTGTCCTGTTCAAACTGTGCTTTATCAATCACTGTGCCGTTTTCGTTATAGTAATTGGTAATGGTGTTAACATTCTCTGGGAACCACTTCTTTTCAGTGTCATCATAGTATGGAGCGAATGACTGAGCAATACAAGTGAACTTCTTAAGAGTATTGGATAACTGGTCTACATTATCAGTTTTTGCTCTAAGAGAAACGATACAAAGTTTTCTCATTATGCGTTCTTCAAGCGGGCGTTTCTGCTCAATAACAGGCTCATCTGCTTTTAATTTATCTCCGTCAAGAACAGTTGAAGTGATATTTGCCCAAGTGAAGATATCGTTAAACTTAAATGCACTGTGTTCTTTAGTAGATACGGTTTCATCGAGATAACAAGGTGAAACTCTTACAACACGAACTTCAATTGTTTTTGAGGAGTTTGAAGCATCGTAGAAGTAAGCCTTAAACTTCTCAATAAAGTCTGCTTCCGAGGAGTATGAAAGGTGTGCTCTTGCCCAGTCAACAAAGTTACCTTCATTAAGAGTAGCAATACAACGGAACTCACTAATGCCGTCCTGTTCATCATTAGTTCCTCCAAGTGATTCAAGGTTGAATACACTCTGATTGAGCCAGCCGTCATTGAGGTGCCCAGAGTAAGTTGATGGGTCTGTATAATCTACTGTAATTTCATACCAAGTATTGCCACATTCAGTGCAACTTATAACTGAAAGCGTATATGCAGTTTTATTATTCGGGTCAACAGTGAACTGGTCTCCACTTTCATAAGTCCAATGGTCAAAAGCATCCCACGCGGCTTCGACAGTTTCTTCTGACATATAATCATCGCTACAGTAGAAAGTTTGCTCTAAGTCTCCAAGTGACTCGTGAAGACCGGGGAATGTATTACCACTGTGAGCAAGTAAGTCTGCGACACGATTTGAGGCAGTATAAACACCAGTTCCAATATTATTGTTAATTTTATCGAATGAGTGCCAACTACGCAGTGCTTTTCCGTTAGTCTTATAGGTTTTTGTGCTTGCATCCCAGTTTAAGTCATTAAATACACCAGCCTCGTCGCCACCAACAGAGGTGTTCTCGTCTGACTGAACACGCCACTGAATAGCAACCCACATAGGAATACGATAGTATTTTACCGTACTGTTATTATCACTCGTTTCACTTCTAGTCTTATAAAGACCGCTTGAGAAGTTTAACTCTATGTTAGCACTATGAGGATACTGCTCAGTAAACTGGATACGGTTATTTCTCAGACCGTTTTTAAGCCCAAGACCTTTGTAAGTAATCTGCTTCTCTTTATCAAGGTCTTCAACATCTCCATCTGCAATAAAGAGAACATTTGCTTTTACTTCTGTCTGTATCTTGGCATACGGATAGGTCTGACCGTAATCGATTCCTTCACCGTTCTGTCCTTGCTGTAAGATTTCGAGTTTTACATCATTATTAGACCAAGTGCTTACAATCTCACCTTTGTCTTCTCCACTTCCAGCAGTCGTATCAATACCAGAGATTTTACCGCTCCAAATATTCTTTAAGTCCTCATTGCCGCTCCAACTCTGGTTATGAGCAAGGAACTGTTCACCGAGTTTGAAGTCAGTAAGGCGAAGCGGTGCATAGCCTACTGCATAGAGAATATTGATATAGTTTGTTTCTCCGTGACTGCCAGAGATTTCATTCCACGGTGAACCCACAATAAACGGAGTAACAAGATGTTTACCGAGAACAAACGGGATGGGCTGGTCGGTTAAAGGTGTGTTTTGAGAACCACGAACATCGGGGAGGTTGTCAGAGTCGATACCAGAGGTTGATGAAGAGTCGTCATTATTCAAATCTTTCATCATCTGTGCAACTAAAATACCACCAGCAAAAAAGCCTATAACACCACCGATAATTCCACCAATAATACTACCGTGTCCGCCAAACCAAGAACCAATAGCGGCACCAGAACCAATTCCAGTGAGAAGTCCACTCCAAGCACCTGCCCAACTCCAATTATCACCACCAGACGGAGTAATTACGATAGCGACAACATCGTTTTCTTGTACTACATAATCAAGGGCTACATCTTTCTGATTTACTTGAGCAATTACATTTGTTGTATCAGTATTTTCTTCGAGAGGGGCAAAGAATGTTTCACCAGTTTCGCAGTCATAACATTCAACATAAGTGCCACTGTATGAGTCGCCAGTTGTATACAGACGGATAAGTTCTTCGATTGTTCTACCGCTTTCAGTGGAAAAAGTATTTACTTTATCTTCGAGGATATTCTCAACAATTCTTACTGTCGCCATTTGTATATTCTCCATTCCTTGCGGTAGTAATCTTCAAGGCGCATTACTCGGACACCACCTATATCAGCGTGAATAAACTCGCCGTCTTCAAGCAGTACACCGATATGCACCATAAACCCTTTGTCATTAAAGAAGACAATAAGGTTTCCAAAATTCTGTTCATCAGTTTCTTCAACTTTGTCTGACAACTGCGCTATCTGCTTTTCAGCATTTTCTGAAAAGGTAGCGGGACAGGCTTTTTTGTACCAAAGGTCGTCCAACTCGTGTCCAAGTCGTCTTGATACTTCAATCGCAAGTCCGTAACAATCAAATCCCTCTCTGATAGAGCGA
>RHMF01000237.1_pt1 | contig 22939 bp, 43 predicted proteins | sample 5365151 | NCBI WGS metagenome assembly RHMF01 (sample SAMN10266501, study PRJNA497801) | feces metagenome | isolation source: feces | host: Bos taurus | place: China: Prairie of Fairy Mountain | collected 2017-08-14 | reverse complement strand
CTTTAATGGGATTTTTTGGTTTAATAGGATTTATCGGAGCTCGTGGTGTTTTTACGTATTTACTAGAAAATTGTCCAGAAATCCTCGTAGGTTCAGGAATGTTTGTAATAGGTGTTTTGTTCGCCACTATTGGTTGGGGTATATTTTGTAAATTCGCTGATAAATTAAGTGATAGTTAATTATGGAAAAAATAAGATTAAATAATTTTATTCTTTGGTGTAAGGGTTGGTATCAACCAATTAAAACAGATATGGATTTTGTTGCCCAAGCACAAAAAGCATTAGTTCTTGATGGTTACCTGCCTTGTAATAATCCTATTTCCATTGCATTAATTTTTATAGATGAGTTGGTTGCTAAAGTATTAACTGAACCTATAAGGTTGTCTGTATGGAATGAAGAAATTGTAAAATATATGTCTATGTATAATGTAAATTATAACGAAGCATTATTATATAGAATTAGAAATTTCTTTGCTTTTGAATGTGACAAACTACCGTTAATTCCTCCTATTTATTCTCGTAAATTATACAAACTAGGATTTGTTGCACCTAGTTATTTTGGTAATTCATATAAAATGCAAAATTATAAAGTGAATAAAGTATGGAAAAGAAAATAAATGATATTATTACAAAATATCAAGAATTAAGAAATAATGCTTGGAATAATTATCGAAATATTTGTAGCCAAGAACAAAAAGAAATATGTGATATAATAGATTTTAAGGGTAAGTATCTTAAAATTCTAGACGATAATAAATCCACATACATCTATGTTCTTAATCAATATTTCACCAATGATCAAGAACATAGTAATGATTTCTTCATACATTTAGTCGGCCCAGGAGTTAGCTTTTACACAGACGAAGATTTGGTGTATGGAGAATTTGATGAAGAATTTACATACGAACTAAATGTAAGCAACATTAAGTCTGATTTAAAAAATATAGAAGAAATTTCTAGAAAAGAATTTATAACAGAATGTTTCGAATATTTTGATGAAGCTAAAAAATCTTTTACAGAACTTTTGTAAACTATGTGGAACGTATCAACGTTCAACTTTTGGTGTGTATGAGTAAAAAATTCAATGTATAAACTATTTAAATTATGATAAATATAGCGGAACTTTTAAAGGATTGTCCGAGAGGAATGGAGTTGGATAGTCCTTTGTTTGAAGGTCTTGAATTTGATGCAGATAAATTAATAACATTTTTTCACGAAAATCATATTGATTATAGAGGATTGATAGATAAAGGGTTGGCAATCGACGCGACAAATAAAAACATTTATTAGTTATGAAACCGACGAAGAATATCAGAAACGTATAGATTGGCTAAATTATAGAAAAAAAGAACAAAAAGAATGTGATATTAAAAAAATAAAGGAATTGATTAGTAATTATACTAATATTGTAATGGATTATATTAACGAAATAAATAAAAATTAAATTATGAACTGGCTTATTTTAATTAATTTTATAGCATCAATATTTTCAGTAGTTATTATTTTGAGAGGTTTTTGTGAATCAGATTCATCTGATTTGATACTTGGTATAATACTTTTGATTGTGAATTTTGGGTGTTTTACTTTTAATTTATTAAGAAAACTTTTTGATAGATAATTATGAATATATTTGTTGGAATTTTAGTATGTGTTGCTGCTACAATAGTTGTTATTTTTGGGTGGGAAATGATAAGATACTGTATTGCAGATTGGTATTTAAGTCGACAGACAATTGAGAATGTTAAAGAAAATATTATAAATTGTCTTGACGAAGCAGATGGGTTAGGATATGAAACAATATTTAGAACACCAGAATGTGTTGCGTATAAAAATTGTAAGTTGCATGTCGCAAAAACTGAAAATGGTAAAAAAGTAATAATGATAGATTTGATAAAATAATATGAAAAGAATAGATATTGCAAAATTGCTCCGTGATTGCCCAAAGGGTATGGAGTTGGATTGTACTTTGTTTGAAGGTCTTGAATTTGATGACATCGTAGACAACGACTATTTACCTATTCGTTGTCGTATAAAAAATCCTAATGGTGGATACACTATTTATAATTTCACAAAATATGGATGTTGGTTAGATACGACTTTTGCTAAATGTGTCCTCTTCCCAAAAGGCGAAAACACTTGGGAAGGGTTTGTTCCACCTTGTAAGTTTAAGGATGGAGATGTAATATTTACTCACGCTAATTGTCTTAAAGTTGGTTTAGGGAATACTTGGATTTCTATTTTTCAAGAAAAACGTAATGGAGGAGTTGCAACATACGTTGATATGTCCGAAGACGGGAAGGATTATTATGATTACATAATAGATGATGATAAGGCACTTCTTTGTATGGACAAAGATATTATGCGTCAAAGACTTGCTACCGAAGAAGAAAAGCAAAAACTCTTTAAGACAATTAAAGATAATGGTTATCGTTGGAACGAAGAGACTAAGACTTTGGAAAAGTTAATTCAACCGAAGTTTAAGGTGGGAGATGTAGTAAAAAGTAAAAATTGTCCCGAAGCTGGTAGTTTTGTTATAGTTGATGTAAAAGAAGATACATATTCAATTAATCTTAAAAAATATTGTATTAAATTTAAAGACCAAGATAATTATGAATTAGTTTCTAGTACTAAACCGAAATTTAATGTTGGGGATAAAGTAAGACATAAAGATGATAAAACTGTAATTACTATTACGGGAATAAAAGATAATTATTACTTTATACAGTTTTACAATATAAGAAGAAATTGTTATCAAAATGAAAAGGTTTCATTTAAAGACCAAGACGAATACGAATTAGTTCCTAACAAATTCAACATCAATACTTTAGTTCCTTTTGAAAGTAAAGTATTAATTAGAAATGACGAAAATCAAAACTGGTTACCTGCTTTTTGGGGATATAAGGTTGTAGATGGATTTATTACTACTTTTGGTTGGTGTAAATATTGTATTCCTTATAAAGGTAATGAAATTCTTTTTAAAACTAATATCGATTGTGGTGACTTTTATAAAACTTGGGAGAAATGACTAAAAAAGATATACAAAACTATCTAAGAATTAAAAAAGAACTTTCTCAATCAATTAAAAAATGGGCTAAAGATAATTTGGAAGACTGGCAACATTATTCCGGATTTGAAATTACAGATGATGGAGATATTTCTATTGGTTATACTTATTCTGACTATGATTATCATACAGAATACGATAGTATAAAAATTACTTTAGAAGACTTATTAACATGGACATAGGAAGTGGAAATGGGTATCCTTCATCAGCATTAAGTAATTTTGCACCTCACCCATTTATTGTTGATGGTGTTGAATGTAATTCAATGGAGGGATTTCTTCAATCGTTGAAATTCGAATCTGTTGATATGCAAAAATATGTTTGTACTCTTGTTGGTAAAACCGCAAAGTTTAAAGGTAAGAAAAAGAAATGGTATAGAACACAAACATTATATTGGCAAGGCAAAGCGATTAAACGTGATTCGGATGAATATCAGAATTTATTAAATAAAGCATATAATGCACTTAATAAAAATGAAGGATTCCGTAAAGCATTGCTTGCAACTAATAAAGCAAATTTAACACATTCAATTGGTCGATCTAATGCAAGTGAAACTATATTGACATCAAGTGAGTTTTGTAAGAGATTAATGTATCTACGAGATATTGGTGAATTACCTGTTATATAAATTATGCAAAAATCACATATACAATTAGAAGATAATCAACAAATCTGGTTTACATCGGATCTGCATTTAGGACATAGAAATGTTCTCCGCTTCTGTGATAGACCCTTTAAAGATGAAAAAGAAATGGGAGTAGGACTAATAGAGAACTGGAATAATACTGTAGGTGAAAATGACATAGTATTTGTTCTGGGAGATACGTTCTGGTTCAATGATTCTCATTCTATCAAAAAGGTTCTATCTAAGCTTAAAGGTAAAACTATTTATATGATTCCTGGTAATCATGACGATTTTGAACATTATTATAGGGTTGACGATCCCAGAATCATATTATGTCATGATGTAGTAGTATTGTGGCTGCAAGAATATAATTCTACGAAGAAATATGAAATATGGTTATCTCATTATCCTATGATGACTTGGCCTCATCGTACTAACGGAGCATGGCAGTTATTTGGTCATATTCATTCTAACGAACTTAAAACTGAAGGAGTAGATCAAGATCTTCCTTTACATTGGAATCAGCATGATGTCGGATGTGATTATTGGGGATATAGACCTGTAAGTTTTAAAACATTAAAACAATTGTTTAATGAACGTTATGTTAACCGATCCTAACTGAGTCAAATAACCGTTGCTATTATAAATTATTTAAACAATTTAATTATGGATAGAGGTACTATTTTAAAAATATTAAAACGTGCTAAAGAAACTTACATTAACCGTGAAAAAGAAGATTCTATTTGGAGTGTTGGAATGTGTTACCATATTCGTATTGCCTTTAAAGAAATTTGCGATAGACGTATTGCATACAATGATATAAGTTATTATATACCTGAATTTAATTCAAAATTTCTAGGAGGAGGTTGTGAGGTTTTTTGGTGGGATTTGGAAAATGCTAAATCTAGAATTGCTGCTTTCGATAAACTAATAAAAATTTATGAGTAAACAAGACACCATTACGATATATGCTAGCAGATCCTAAAACATTATTCTTAGAAAAGAATTTGTGGTCTACTCAATATGAAGGGCTGATGTTATTACAAGAAATTGAAACTAGACATATAAACAATTGTATCAACAAATGTTTGAGAGAAAATTGGAGAATGTGGGCGTTACCTAAACTACAAGAAGAACTTAAAAGAAGAAATTTAAAAACTATATCTTTTAAATGAGTAAACAAGATACTATTACAGTAGATGCTACTGTTAAAGAAGCATTGAGAAATTCAATGTTTAAATGTGAATTACAAAATGGAGCAAATATTATTTGTCATTTATCTGGTAAACTACGAACTAATTATATTAGAATACTACCAGGTGATAAAGTTCAAGTAGAGATGTCTCCATACGATTTAACCAAAGGAAGAATTTGTTATAGATATGTGTAGTGAATTATTAAAAGTAGGAGATAAAGTTTATAGCCTACTACACGGAGAGAATTGTGAAGTAGCTTCTATATTTTGTGATAAAATATATTTAAAAACAGATTCTGGAGATCAATTTTCAGTTTTTTCAAACGGAGAATATTTTGAAGGAGGTGAGTGTATAATATTTCCAAATAAAGATTCCAGAACTTGGGAATATTATGGAAAGTTTGATCCTAACACTCTAGAACCTTTTGATAAGCTACTAGTACGTGATAGTGATAGTGAATGTTGGTCCGCGGATTGGTTTAGTCATCTAGACGAATTTGGTGAAATTGTAACTTCATCAGATAATCGGTGGTCCCAAACAATCCCTTATAACGAAGAAACTAAAAACTTGATAGGAACTACTCAAGACCCTCCAAAATATTATGAGCAATAAAAGTAATTACAAAAGACTGGTTACTAGTCATTACGATTGGTATAATCTTTTAGCTTTAGAACGTTTTAAAATAAATGCTATGGCTAAGGATTTTGAAAAACATCATTTTTATGTAGGATGGGAAAACGATGTTCGAGATATGAAGTTATGTGTAAAACTTCTCGATATTATTATGGATGAAGATTCTATTAATAGAAATTGGGAAAAAGAAATTTGTTATATAAATACCAAAAATTACAAAAGATTTCTATCCCATGAACTTAGTAAACATTATTTACATAAATTAGAACTTCGTAGAATAAAAGCATTGTATTTATATAATAAGATTAGAAATAGAGTACTTAGATGGTGGTGGTAATTACTAAATTTTTATCAAAATGAAGTATAAAAAGAAGTTAGCTAAGCTTAAAGAGAAACAAAATTGGTATGATAAACAATCTAATACTTATAAGGCTGCTCACAGAAGGCCGTATTCAATTAAATCTAAGTAATTATGGTTATAGAAGGTAGTTTTTATAGAATGACTCCAGTGAATGAACATTCTACATTGTTTGACTTGGAGTTGCTGTATGACATTAAAGGAAAAAATCCAAGACAAGAATTTAAACTTGCAGGATACGGAATGCCTTTAATGACATGTTTACGTAAAATAACAGCTTATTCTATAAGTAAAAAATATAATGATGAAACACTAACTCTAAATCATTATGTCAAGGAAATTACAGAAGCGTATCAAAAACTTAGATCTGAAATCACCGAGTGTTTGTAAATATCTTTCTGATAGACTAGATTCTTTCTGTGATTATTTAGATAAATTATTTTATATAAATGGAGGAGGATGTTGTTGGGTAGCCTATTGTTTATCTAAGCTATTAAAACAGACTGGATTTAATGTAAGTTTGGTTGTATACGATATACACGAATTTGATTTTGAAGACATTGATTCTATAAAAAAGTCTTTAAGTCATTATTATATAATGATAAAGGATAGAAATGAAGAAGAGTATTTTATAAATAGCTTTGGATACGATGATTACGTTTCTATTATAGACGACTTTGATATAAAAGACTTAAAGAAACATTATTTAAGTATGGAATGGTGTTGCGAATATGATTCCGCGAAAAATCGAACAATCTACGAATTGCTAAAAGCTTTTTATTTAGATTTATTATATGATATATAACAAAGACTCTGAATATGTAAAAGTATCGGATAGGTTTGTTTATGTAGAATCTATTTATATTCTGTTAAAGAATAGAGCTGAATTATTTAGTGAGAAATTTTATAAAAGTAGTAAACCAATTAAATTAAAAAAGAAGGATCTTTTAAAAAAGACTAAAAAATATACTTTATATAGATTTTTAGATTTAGTAGAAGCTCCTTTAGAGTATTTATTAACAAATAAATTTAAAAAAGTATGAAAACAATTGTGAATTATTTAACAGGAAGTTTTGTAAACTACGCAGGTCAGACACAGCAGGTAATTATTTGCGCTGTTACTTCAGAGCCTTGTTGTTCTTATAGATATGTAGTTGATGAAGAGGACGACGAAGGTATGTTATTTACTCCAGTAAAACGTCAATTGAACTTAGGAATCAGTATTCAGAATCCAAATGATTCTATTAATGAGGAACTTGGCAAGAAGATTGCTTTTGGTAAAGCTACTAATTCAACCCCAGTAATGGTTTCTACAATTCCAGGAATTATTACAAAAGAAGTAGTTGACGCAGTTATGGCTAAGACCTTGAAGTATGTACAGAATAGTCCTGAGAATTATATTGCTACATATGCTAAAAACAAGGCTAAATTCGATTCTAATAAACAACTTTTGGATAAATACAATAATTTATCAGATGAAGACAAAAAGCTTGTAGACATACTAAAAACTAAGAATATCGATGAGCTTAAAGAGTTTTCCGTTAGATTGCGCTAAAGTATTGTTTGGCATATTTTTAGGAATGACTGTTTTAGCTGAAAAACAAGTAATAGAAATTCCTAAAATTGAATATGATAGTATTTACATTATTAACGATTCTATCGTAGAAAAAATTAAATATATTGAAAAACAATATGAACAAGACGTGGAAACTGTTGTTTCTGCTGATGATTCAATCAATTTGTGTATATTCACAAGATACATTGAAAATTACCAGCGAACAACTGAAAACTACTAATTTAATTTTTTCTGAGCATAAAAAGTGGTCAGAAATGATTCCTTTATTAAATACTAAAATAGATAATTTAGAATTTATTAATAGATCTTTGATAGAACAAGACTCAATTAATAAAATACAATTAAATACTTCTATTAATATTATTGAAATACAGGAACAAAACATTGGAGAATTAAATGATAAACTGAAGAAGAAACAAAAAATTATTAATTGGGGATCTATCGGTACTGTAGTTATAATTATTTTGTGTTTGTTGTAAACTTTAAGGATCCTGATGGATTTCACTATAAACATCCTGAACGTAGCTGTAAACGTTGCTTAAAATATCCATGTTTAGATAAAATGGATTTATTAAAAAGCAATTTTGCTGCCTATGGATGTAGATATTTTGAAGATGAAAATAAATTCGACTTGTGCAAGAAATAACTATTTCAGCCAAATTAAAGGCTAAACAAATAGACGGTTTTGGTTATATAACATATGTATTTGAAAGTCTTGAGTTTAAAGATTTTAAATATAAATACATAATGTGTGTACAATTTCCTAATTGGAATCAAAATTGTATAAATGAAGAAGAAATAGGTTATTTAACATATAAATATGTACAAGCTGGAATAGATGAGTGGTTTGATGGAAATGAATTTGTAAAATATAATTATACTAATGTTATATTTTTAAAATTTATCCGTAATAGTGGAAATACTACAGACCCTATAATAGTAGATTAACCTTAAAATTTTATGATTTATGAAAAATGACAGTTATAGGAGACGCTTACGACAAAGCCTTGCAGGAAAAAGCAAATAACATTAACAACTTTATTTGGAAAGGTCCAAAAGTAAACGGTATTCAAGAGGAGATAAGATTAGTGGACGCAACATTTGAACAATTACAGAAATTCTATAACCATTGTATGCAAATGTTGTATAATACGGATTCTAAAAATCCTGGTAGAATTACTCTATTGGAAATTATTAATAATCAAATTCAAAGTTGTAGAGCAGAACTTTTGATTCGTTGGTTGAGGTCTGAAAAGTTATATACTGCAACTAATTGTTTGGAGGATTTGAGAAATATAATTAATACTAATAAAGATATTCTCACTCAAGAGGTTTTAAAGACTTATCCTATTGGTAAGCTTATGACTAATCTTCCACCAGAGTTTGATCGTATTCCAGTTAGTTTGGTTATGAGTGCTTGTTTAGATAGTCTCGGAAAGATTAATTTATCACATTTAACTATTAACTTTATTACTAAGTTAGGTTTATGCTTTACACAGCAAGAAATGCAGAAGGATTTGTATAAGAAAGATCCTGAAACAGGTAAAACAATGGACAGAATTGCTATAGTAAAGGAGTTAATGGGATTGAGTCCTGATATGATACTTCGCATTAATTATAATACAGGTCTTACTTATAACGAGTTTAAGACTATGTATAACTTTAAAACTGGTAAATATACTAATGATAAATATACTAAAGATAAATATTCTATATTAACAAGTGATCTCCTTAAATTGCTTTCTAATAAAGTACTTTATCTTTTCCAGGAACAGTGTGAACGCCAGGCTCAACAGTGGCAGGATAAGATAAACGAAATACTTAAAGTGGCTGAACACAAGGGATGGGACGTCACTCGAAATATTGAATGATTTATTTACTCCTGTAACTCGTGATGAGAGACAGGAGCAATCAAAACGAGCCTGGTTATTGAATAAGGGAAGGGGAACAATAATTGCATGCACTGGTTAAATTATAGCCGTTCTGTAGAGGAATTTACAGAATTATTATCGGGCAAAAACGGGGGAATGCCTGGAGCTTGAGTCGTGAGACTAAATGTATGGTAATCCCGTGGTAAATTAATAGGTAATACTATTAGTCACCGTAACGCGTAGACATTGAAACTATATTACTAAAGAGGAAGAGGGTAGTTCCGCGAACACACCAAGGAATAGTGACGAGATTTGGGTTCGAGTCCCAATTTAGTAGCATAGAATATAATATGTCCAAGAGTGTCCGACATCCAGAACGGATGAAAAGGTACGCTGAGCTATAAAGAAACTTTATAGAAGTATAGGATAAAAAGCCTATACGATAACAAAACTGTATGGAAAAACACGTGTAGGATTGAATTGTATTAAAGCTATTCTATCTAAATATCCTACATTCCGTATATTAGTTGTTGTTCCTACTGATGGATTACGATTACAATGGGTTGAACAAATAGATGCTTGGGGATTTAGTCTAAATACTGAAATACAAGTAATTAATACTACAGCTAAACATGGTTATCAATGTGATTTTTTAATACTAGATGAATGTCATCGTTATGGATCTGATCTTTTTAGAGAAGTATTTAATAAAGTTAAGTACAGATTGATTTTAGGACTTACAGCTACTCTTGAGAGATTAGATGGTAAACATGATATCATTGAAAAATATTGTCCTGTTGTAGATGAAATACCTCTAGAAGTTGCTAAACTTAATGGTTGGGTTGCTGATTTTACAGAATATCAAGTAATTATAGAACCTGACGATATTGAAGTTTACAAGCAATATAATAAGGAATTTCAGGCACATTTTGAGTTTTTTGATTATCAATTTAATGAAGTTATGAAACTTGTAGGTAAAGATGGTTTAAAATATAGACTGGCTTTACGAGATAAAATGTGTCCTAATGGAAACAAGGATCAAAAATCCGAAGTTCTTAAAGCTATAACTTATCACTCTACTGGATTTATGCGCGCTATGCAAGCTCGTAAAAAGTATATATATAATCATCCAAAGAAAACAGAAATTGTAAGGGAAATTATAAAACATCGTTCTGATAAGAAAATAATTACATTTTCAGCAAATACTGCTATGGCAGAAGCTATTGGTATAGGTTATGTTTATACAGGTAAAGAAAGTAAAAAGAAAAATCGTATTACTTTAGAAGAATTTAATGCTCTAGAAAAAGGAGTATTAAATAGTTGTAAATTAGCTAATGAAGGTTTGGATTGTCCAAATCTATCAATAGGTATTGTTACTGGAGTTAATTCTAGTAGTACTGTTAGCACTCAACGAGCTGGTAGAGTAGTACGAAAAGAAGGATCTAAGTATGCTGAAATGTTTACTTTAGTATTAGACTCAACAGTAGAAATGGAATGGTTTAAAAAATCTCATTCTAAAGGTAACTATGTTACTATTGACGTCGATAATCTTATTAAACTATTGAAAGGAGAACCTTGGGAACCCTACAAAAAGAAATTACAAAATTTTACTTATCGTTTTTAATTATGGAAACTTATTATTCAAAGTCCGAGTACAACAAAATGAAGTCTTCATTAACAAAGACTATCAAACAATTAGAAAAAGAAAACGCTAAACTTAGAGAGCAAAACAAACGATTGAAAATTGACTATGATGTACTCTTGGAGACATCAACAGAACACGTAACTGAATTCTAAAACTTTAACAAGTAAAACCAATTCAGTGTATAGATTAACAGGTTAACTATTAATTTATACGCGTGGAAAATTTATTAAATCAAATCGTATTTTGTGAAAAATACGGAATAACTCCTAATGAGTTATTGTTATTAGAAATTATTCTCATCGCTCAAGAAGGTGATGATCCAGTAATTGTTAATGAATATTTTAAATCTAGAATATGTGCTAGAGGGAATACTAGAGAAATGCTTCAAAATCTACAAGATTCTGGAGTAATTCTTAAATCTTATAAAATTCCTGAAAAAGGAACTGTATTAGATGTTCATAGTATCCCGTTCAATAAAAATTTAATTAAGGATTTTTATAAAAGTTCTTTCGAAATGGGAAAAGAACTTTTTGAAACTTATCCTATATCTACAGTAGTTAATGGAAGCGAGTATAAACTTCGTAGAATAAGTAAAAAATTCGATTCTTTAGAGGATGCTTATAGAAATTATGGTAAAGCTATAAGGTGGAAACCTGAAACACACAAACACGTCTTACATTTAATTGAAGAGGGTAAAAATAATAATTATAATTTTACTACTTTAGGAGATTTTATTGTAGATAATGATTGGGTTAATATGGAAGCTTTATCTAAAGATGGAATCACTTCTAATTCTATGCTAACAATGCTATGATTTCTGAAAAATTACTTGAAGAAATTGATAAAGGTAGATTGGGTTTAAATCATGGAATTTCAATGGGGTTACCTAAACTAGAATCTATTATTGACGGAGTTTCTAGAGAAACTTATACGTTGATATTAAGCAATTCAGGTTCAGGTAAAACTAGCTTCGCATTATATGCATATGTATATAAGCCCTTAATGGAACATATCGATGATGATGATTTTAAAATATTATTTTTTAGTTTGGAAATGAATGAGGTATCTCTATATATTAAATTGTTATCAATTTATATATTTGAAACTTATGGTATAGAGTTATCCTTTAAACAAATATTATCAAGAAAGAAAGAATATGTTTTATCTGAAGAACATTACTCTTTAGTAAAAGAATGTATTCCTTGGATTGATAAAATAAGTTCTAAACTAGAAATATATGATAAAAAAGTCACAGCTAATAAAGTATACGCTATTTTAAAAGAACGTTTGGAAAATATGGGTAAATTTATAGAAACTGATACTAGGTTAATATATATTCCCGACAATCCAAAACTTGTTTATAACGTAGTAATTGATCATATTGGATTAGTAAAACCCACAAACGGTAATCTAAAACAAGAAATTGATTTATTGTCTAGTTATTTAGTAACTCTTAGAGAAAAATGTGGAATTAGTCCTATTGTAATTCAACAAGCTAATAGAGAACAAGGCAACATAGAACGTTTTAAGCAAGGAAAATCAGCCTTTAGTATAAACGATGCTAAGGATAGTGGTAATACTGTGCAGGATTGTAATGTAATGATAGCTATTTATAACCCACATCGAGATGGTTTAAAAACTTATCGTAAGTACAATATTGAACTTTTACAAAATAATTATCGTAGTATAATGGTATTAAAAAATCGTTTTGGTGATTGTGATGTAGAAGTTGGTGTGAACTTTTTCGGAGGAATAAATTATTTTCATGAAATTCCAAAACCTGATGAAATATTCGATTACGAAAAATATACAAATCCTAATTATTTATTGAATTTAGATGATACAAATGAAGTAGATGATTTTAATGCAGAAGATACATCTAATAACTATAATTTTGTATTGTAATGTCTAATTTAGTAACACTTGCTGGTTTTAGTAATAGCGGTAAATCAACTTCACTTAAATATCTTAACCCTTCAGAAACATTTATAATAAGTTGTACAAATAAACAGCTTCAAATTCCTGGATTTAGAAAGAAATATCCTAAGGTTGAAATTAAAGATGGTAAACTTGTAGGTAATTGGTATGTGAATAGTAACTATACGCAAATTGAAAAGATTTTGGATCTTATCTCTATTAAACGAGATGATATCAAAGTAGTTGTTATTGATGATGCTAATTATTTATTGTCAAATGAGACTTTTGCTAATGTATCTGTGAAAGGATATGAAAAGTTTTCTGTTATGGCGAAAAATTACTACGATTTGATTCAGCATTGTCAAAATCTCAGAGACGATTTGACGGTAGTATTTGTAACACATATTGAAAATTTTGGTACCGATATGGATCCAGAATATAGAATGTGGACAACGGGTAAAATGTTGACTAGTCAGATTAATTTGGATGGATTGTTTAGTTATATCATTTATTCTGAACGTTATATTGATGATGTAGATGGTGATGTACATTATAGATTCAAAACAAGAACTGACGGTAATGATACTTGTAGATCTGTTGAAGGATGCTTTACAGATAAATATATAGAACCTAATATGAAATTGGTTTTAGATACTATTACTGCATTTGAAAACGGCGATTAATGAAACTGGATATAATATTTCATTACGAAGTAAATGAACAAACTGGTGAAATTACCTATATTGGTAAAGATGAGATAACAGTAGACACAGCTAAGAAGACTACTTCTACTAAGTCTACAAAAACAAAAACTAATGATAATCCAGATCCCATTGTAACTTTGGATACTAACAAACTTATTCTTACACAAGGTGCTGTAGATCTTTTACAGATTTGTGAAGATTGTAGAGTAGACGTAAAGTACAATAAAGATGGGAAACCGATTATAGGTACCGATAAAGCCTTCGGTACCAAAGGCGGAAACCTTTTAACTCAAAAATTAACTGTTAGTTATAGAGGTGCCGCTAACACCAAGCTTGCAACATTTGGTGATATATTTAGATTAGAGCCTACTAAAGATGAGGGTATTTTCTTGCTTGTTGGAAATAAAGAACCACATGCTACAGAAGTACCAGAAGAATTAGTAAATATAGAAGATGAGCTTGATATGTCTAGTTTGGACGATTTGAGCAATAACTTAGATTCTAAAGATTTGAGTGATTTTGATTTCACTCTTTAAAATTTTAAAATTTAAGAAAACTATGGCATTTAATTTTGGTATATCAGCAGACTCAGCAGTAAGAAATGTACGTAAATCACTTTCTCCATGGCAGATACATGATGTGAAATTCACAGGATGCGAAATTCGTGAATTCGACGGTAAAAAAGATCCTACAGCACATTATAAAGTTCTTGCTATTAACTTTGAAAATGAAGAAGGTATTTTTTCAGTAACTAACTTCTTCCCAAAAGATGGAGATAATGAAAGACGTGAGTTTGATAGTAGTAACGGTGGTAAAGTCGTAATGCCTTCTAATTTTGAGGTGTTGATGGCTATTGTTAAACAAACCGCTGAGGTGTTGACTCCAGAGGGATTTGCTAAAATGCAGCAAGCTTCTTCAAAATTTAAATCTTTTGATGATGTAGCAAATGCTTTGATTAAGATTACTGATAAGGTTAAGGGTAAGGAAACTAAACTTAAACTTATTGGTAGAAATCGTGATGGTAGAGTAGTAGCAGATATTCCGCGTATTGTTGGTATTAACAAGCAGGGAGAATCTTTTATTTCTGATAACTATATTGGAGATAAACTTTTCTTTAGTGATTACGAGGAAACTCAGAGAGCTAAATATACTAAAGCTACTCCTACAGAGATGCCTGTAAATGAGGTAGCTGTAGAAACACCAGCTAAAGATGATGATCTTGATCTAGAAGATTTGCTTTAATCAAAAGTAATTCCTTAGTTATATGTTTGATTTTACTATTGAACCTAAAATAACTAAGGAATTTTTATTATCTAAAAATAACGAAGAAACGTATATGACTTATTATTTAGGAGTTCCTGTAAGTAAGAAATTATTTAAGTCTCCTTTGAGAGTAGATCATCATACAACTTGTAGTTATTTTAGAGGAAAATCCGGAACCTTATATTTCAAAGACTTTGCAACTGGTGACTGCTTGGACTTCGTTAATGTAGTTATGAAGAAATTTAATTGTAATTACCACGAAGCACTTGAAATAATCGCAAAGGACTTTGGATATAAGTCCGGAAATAATAAACAAATTCCTATAGTAAAAGCTCAACCTAGGTTTGAAGGTACAAAACAAACATTTATACAAGTTGAAGTTAAAGAATTTTCGGAATCCGAATTAAAATGGTGGAATTCTTTTGGGATTACAAAAGATATACTCAAAAAATTCAACGTTTATAGTTGTAAGTCAGTATTTTTAAATGGATCCTTACATTCTCAATCCCTTCAACATATGCCCATTTACGGATATTACTTTGGAAAGAAAGAAAATATAGAACAGTGGAGGTTGTACTACCCACGAAAGACACAATTTAGGTTTATCGGCAATGTTTCTAGTAAAGTAGTACAAGGATATAAACAATTACCTAAAAGTGGTAAGTTATTAGTTATAACTAAGAGTATGAAAGATTTAATGTCTATGTATTCTTATGGAATAACTGCTTGTGCACCAAATTCAGAAACTATTTTTATGACTGATAAAATGTTAGAAGAATTAAAACAACGTTTTGAAAGAATTGTTGTAATGTTTGATAATGATAAACCTGGTATTTCGGCGATGCGAAAATTAAAAAAGCAACATCCTGAATTAACATATTTTTTTATTCCAAGAAAATATAAATGTAAAGACTTTTCTGACCTAAGAGCTATGTATGGAAAAGATAAAACTAAAGAATTAATAATTAAAGCATTAAAATGGCTAAAAAGTAGTTAAATACAAGAGTAACTGCACATTATAAAGATGGTAGTACTCAAACATTTGAAACAATTGAATTAGCTGCAGAATCTACAGGTTTAGCAGTTAATTCAATAAAATCTAGAGCAAGTAAACCTGGTTCAGGAGCAAAATCAAAAGATGGTATTACTTTCGAGTGGGCTGATGAGTCTGTACGTAGAAGTAAACAAGCTAAGCGTAATAAAACTAAAGGAAATAGTTTTGAACTAGAAGTAATACATAAACTTAGAGAGGTAGGATATACACAGTGTGTATCAGCAAGATCACAAGATCGTATTGCGGATAATAACAAGATAGATATTGTTGATCCTAGTGGGGATTTACCTTTCAATACACAGTGTAAATATACCCAGAACACTCCGAGTTATTTTGAAATACGGGATGCTTGTTCAGATAAAAGTAAACCATTCTGTTTAGCTTGGAAAAAAGCTACTAAAGATGGTTCACAAAGTCCTGGAACTATTATGATGGTTCCAATTGAATATTTTTATTATTTAATAACAAAAAGATGATACAATCAATTTCAGATATAATAACAAACTCTTCTAGTGAAGTTTTTATAATAGATTCCAATAAACATCAATTGATTTCTCAGTTTTTGAAAGAAATTTGTGAATTATTTGGCTATGATATAAATAGAATTATGGAGTTTGAATCCGCTACTAAAGACGGAAAAATAGAAGGCTGGGATATTAAATATAAGAAAGGAAACTTACTTATACATAGTTCTGATGAAAATAGTATTCCTAGTATAATAATGACCTTAATCGAAGAATTAAAATGGGATTATTCAGAAAGAATACAAGCGATGAACATAAAGGAAATTCGCAGAAAACATTTAGGTTAACAATTCAGTCTACTTCTGATGTTATTACTAATAGTAGTTCATCCGTATTTTGTAGAATAGAATCGGAGAAAAATCTTGATACTATTTATGCAATGCTTTCTCCTTTATTTAAAGGAAGTTATTACGATGAATGTGACTTAGGTATATCATTTATAGAAGATGAAGAGTGTAACAATTTTTACATAGACATAACAATTCCCTATGGTATGGGAGATAGTGTAAATGCTTTTATACAAGCTGGTCTAGAGAAAATATTGTGTGATATTGATGATGTAAAAATTAATTATGATATTGATTAATTCTATTACGGATGTTATTACAAATAGTAGTACATCCGTTTTTGTTGTTCATAAGGAAAGTGACATTGATTCTATTAAAGAGTTAGTAAACGCTGTATTATCAATAAACGGAAATTATACTTTCGATGATTTGTTCGAAATATCTTTAGAATTAGATCCATATACCATAGAAAGATATTTAGATGATCTTTCTGAAGAATTTGATGATCTAAAGAACGATATTGATTGGGATAAAATATTAGGATCTTATTCTAAAGAAAAGTTATCTAAGCTTACGGATGAATTGTGGAAATTAATTGATGATGACTGGTATTGGAAAGGAAGTCCGTATGAATACATTAAAGTTATTGCCAAAAATTCTGAACATAAACACGTAGCTGATTTAATTAGTAGAATTGATAATATTTTTGATATAGATTGTAATTCAGATTGGTAAAATGAAAGATTATAAAGGTTTTGGAGTTAAGATGCGATGTTTTCCCAAAAATAATTATAAAGCATTGTGGTTTAATCTTAAAACCATTCGTTTAGGGGAAGGCAGAGCAACAGAATTACCTCCTGATTTAAGTGAATTCTATGATGTGGGAATTAATACCTTGTGTAACGCAGGTTGTGACTTTTGTTATGTATCAGCTGGAGGTAAAGGAATAAACTATCCTAATATTTGTGAAACTTGGAGCAAATGGATGGATACTTTTGAAGAGCATGAAGAGAATGGAGTAACTATAACTAATAAATGTTATCAAATTGCGATTGGATCTACTGGAGAGCCCACTTTACACCCAGAATTCTGTAAATTTCTTGAAACTGTTCATAATACTAATGTAGTTCCCAACTATACAACTAATGGTATTATACTATCAGACTTTTATAATAAATCTGATTCTAGTAATCGTAAACTTGCGGAAAGAATTATTTATTATACAAGTGCTTTTACAGGAGGAGTAGCGGTATCATTTGGTAATAAACACATTAGAGACAAAGCTAAACTAGCTATAAGTGCTTTACTTGGATATGGTAATACTAATGTAAACATACATCATCTTATTTCTACTAAAGAATCTGTAGATGAATTTGTTAAAGAATGGTTAGAATATGGAGATTCTATATTATACCACGTATTACTCCCATTAATGCCTGCTGGCAGAAGTACTAAAGGTATAGAAGATGGGGTATTCGAATATCTTGAAGAAGTTATAGAGAAAAATGCTATTAAGAATGTAGCTTTTGGGGCGCACTTTATTAAATATCTCAGAACTTCTAAAATTAAAACATGGCTTTACGATGAAGAATGTTTTAGTAAAAATATTATATTAACTAAAGATTGTATTAAAATAACTCCTAGTAGTTTTGACTTAAACCCTATTAAAATTATTAATTTATGAAAGTTATAATTCCTGAATCTTCAGAAAATTGTATTAATATACACGAATTAACCGGCGATTATCTTATTATTGGTTATGTAAAAGGTTCTCCTTTCTGTGTAATCATAGAAGATTCGTGTGGAGAGTTTATAGCTGTAGGAAGCACTTCTTATTCTGAAGGACCTCTTACGGATGCTTTTCCCAGTATACCAGAAGTAATTGTAGATTTAAAAGAAAGATTCCCCGATATGACATTTGAGGCATATGAGTAAATATTTGCTACCAATTTGTTTTCCTGAAGATTGTCCCATCATTATGCGAATGGATGCAAGAACCATGGAAGAGGCTGAAACAAGATTTATAAACGCTATCACATTTGAATATGATTTAGATACTCCAGCTGATTGGGACGAATTCTTAGAAATAGCTTGCAATGCAAATATTTTAGTGGGAGATATAAGTAGTATAGAAGAATTTGAATGAAACGATTAAAAATTGGGTGTGATATAGACGATTTACTTGCTGAGTTTATCAATACCTATTACGAACGTTTCGGAATTCCTAAAAATGATTTTGAGATAACACGTAATGTACAAAATGTACTACGTAAGGATCAAGATTTTTGGGAAAACCTACCCGTTTTAAATAGGTTAAACTTTGAGCCTGAGCTATATTGCACTAAACGTGTGAACAATAAGACTTGGACAAAAAACTGGTTAAAAAGGAATCAATTTCCGGATAAACCTGTTTATCAAGTTTATTATCAAAAAGGAAATAAAGCTAATTTTATCAAAGGTAAGGTAGATGTATTTATAGATGATTCTGTGTCTAACTTTATTCAAATGAATTTAGCTGGAGTACCTTGTTTGTTATATAATAAACCTTACAATCAAGATTGGGGACCGGTAGGTCGTTTATTTTCGCTAGATATTAAGCATATAAAAGAAACATATGCTTTATTTATGGAAACAATGTTTCCTAATTTTAAAAATCTAGTGAATGAAATTAAACGAAATTGAAATAACGCCTTTACTTGATACATTAAGATTAGAAAAAATTGATGATGCTATTTATTTCTCAGAAAAATATAGTGGTTATGTAAGTAATTCACGTTTAGGATTAATAAACCCTAGACAAGATGGTAGTCCTGATAAGTTTTTTGCAGGATTTCAACAGTCTGGATTTAATCCGAGTTTCATGCTGGGTAAATAATTTTTAACAATAATTAACTTTTATTATTTTATATTTTAAGTATTCTTGTATTGTATTATTAAACAGTGAATTGAATATGTGTACAAGAAAAACGACTGAACAAATGAATTAGGAAATTCAAGAAAAATTTCCATTTATCGAAATGCTTGGAGAATATACTGGAGCTAACGATAAAACTCTTATTAGATGTAATAGATGTGGGTACGAATGGGACGCTGTTCCTAGATCTGTAAAAAATAGTAAGCACGGATGTCCAAAGTGTGGAGTAACAAACGGACTGGTTTAGAATTCTTTATAGAAATTTTTAAATAAGTACGACTCTTCATTGTATGAACTCGTGGATTTTGTTAATTATAACAAAGTTACTGTTAAATGTAAAAAATGTGGTTTTTTAAGAACTACTAATGCAAATAATATATACAGATTTGGTTGTCCTAAATGTGGTATAGAGAAAACTCATTAGGCGCAAAGATTGACACAAGAAGAATTTATTGAAAAAGCTATAAGTATTCATGGAAACAAATATGATTATAGTAAAGTAGAATATTATAATAGTAGTACTCCTATAATTATAATTTGTCCTAAACATGGAGAATTCGCTCAAATTCCTAGCAAACACTTATAGGGATAGGGATGTCCTAAATGTATAGGTAGAAATAGGACAACTTAGGAATTTATAAATGATTCTTAGAAAATTCATGGAGATTTTTATGATTATTCTAAAACAGAGTATGTAGATCATAAAACTCCTGTTACTATAATTTGCCCTAAACATGGAGAATTTAAATAGTTGCCTAGAGTACATAGCGTAATAGGTTGCGGATGCCCCAAATGCAAAAGGTCTCACGGAGAAACCTTAGTTAGCAATATATTAGAATAGTACAACATTTATTACGAAGAACAATATCTTATAAAAAATCCATATAATAATACTAATTTCATAGTGGATTTTTATTTACCAAAATTTAATTCTATTATAGAATTTAATGGCAAACAACATTATATGCCAGTAGAACGTTTTGGAGGTATACTAAGTTTTGAAAAACAAAAACAGAGAGATGAATATTTAAGACAATATTGTTCAGAAAATAATATTAAATTATTAGAAATTAAATATGATGTTTTAAAAGTTGATGAATTAATTAAAAATTTTGTGCCGTGTAATTAAGTAATTAATTATATTATAACACCTGAATATCCTCGAAAGCTAAGTCAAGAAATTGATATGCCAACTTGAGGAGGCATAGGCTAACTTTATTTGTGAGAAAATATAAGTTAGATTCAGCCCCAGAGACTAGATGCAGGTGCATCCTATTTAATAGGATGAAGACATAGTCCAGACCACAAACACAAATAAAAAATTAGGACGTTAAAACGGTGTCTGATGAAATAATTCAGTATTAAATAGTCCGTACATCGGTTATTTGTGGTAGTGAAAACTATAGTGGTATGAGCGCAGTGCATGGAATTGTACTCCAGCCAGAGTGTTTTGAACTTGCTCCAGATTTAGGAAGGCCTACAGCTAAACTAGGAGCTATGTCTGATGAATTATATCCTATCTTTCTACAACGTAATGTTACTAAAGAAGATGTAATTAAAGCTTCTGATAAAGTTGATTATTATAAAGGTAAAATTACTACAGAAAGAGCTAATGAAGTGATTAATTCTAGTACAAAATATTGGGAAGCTAGACAAGCTAGTGAATTTAATTTATCTAGTACTAAGGAAACTTTGTTTCTTGATTATAAAACTAGAGAAATTGCATTATCTTGTATAGAATCTTTACAAAACAATAAATATGTACAAGAATTACTACATCCTACTGGTGTAATTACAGATCCTATTTCTGAAAATGAACAAGCTATACTACTAGACGTACAAGTTAAATGTCCTAATGGTAAAGAATTTATTTTATCTTTAAAATCTAAAATAGATAATTATACCATAGACACAGAAACTAATACAATAGTAGTTAATGATGTTAAAACTTTGGGACGAATACTCTCTGAGTTTGATAACAATGTAAAAAAATATCGCTACAGTAGAGAAATTGCGATGTACCTTTATTTATTGAAATTATGTGCAGCTAAGTACTATAATATGCCTAATCCTAAAATTCAAGCAAATTATTTAGTAGTATCAACTGTACCTAATTTTTATAGTAAAGTACAACCAGTAACTTATGGAGAAATTCAAGAAGGTTTTCATGAATTTAAAACTCTATTAAGATATGTAGCTTACAATATTGGTTATAAAAATTATAGTTTAGGTGAACGAGCTTCAAAATATCAGCTTTGATAAATTGTTTGCGGTTTATCGAAAATACTTTAGTATGGGCTATTTTAACACTAAAAATGTAAGTGATAAATTAGCTTGTATTTCTTTAACTTGTTATGTTACTAATGAGTTACGGAAAAAAGGTAAAGATTTAACTTGTTATGATGTATTACTACAAATTTGTAAAGATAATACTACCGAGTTAGAAAAAAATACCTTTCTGAAGTCACTAGGCGTTATCTGTGAGGATTTAATGTATTTTTGTGATACTTTCCCTGATTTTGGTATAAAACCCAAGGAAATGCCTTCTACGATACGGAGTCTGATAGATAAATATTGCCCATTTTAATTAAAGATTTTTTAACATTTATTTAGATAAATAAACTTTTAATTTCTAGATTTAGGTGTATTATTGATTACATCTAAGGCTGATAGATAAAATTCAACGAAGTAGATTTTATGTTAATGATTATGTTTAAAAAATTTTTTAATTATGAGTACACAAATTTTGAATTTCAAGAAGCAGGAAGTAGTAGCAGAGAGTAAGGAAGCAGCAATGGAAATTGTAGAGAACAGTTTGTTCCACATTATGGGTGATGCAACACAGGCATACAAGAACTGGAAAGCTAAACAGAGTGGTACTATAACAGACCGCAACGTTAAGGAGTTCATGCTTGATTATATTGCAAAGAAGTCTAAGAATAGCCCTGGTGTAGGCTTCATTATTACTCTTGATTCTGCTGTAGCGGACACTCGTGAGCGTCCTTATAAGATTGAGGATGTAAAGGGCGAGGGTAAGCGTAAGTTTAAGTCAATGTACAAGTGGGTTGACACTGATACAAAGACAGTTGTTTGTTCAGTTGATACAAACAAGGCTGACGCTAAGAACGCTATTAAGGAACTTTATAAGTCAGGAGAGTACAGAGGAAATGCTGAGCTTGTAAAGACTAAGGATGTTGTAGAGGGAAATGCTGTAGTAGCAACTGCAAAGTATACTCCTTCTAAGAACACTAAGAATGGTACTTGGATCGCTTTCGGTATTGAGGCTTAATTTAAGTTATATTACGAGCG
>RHMF01000390.1_pt1 | contig 23074 bp, 22 predicted proteins | sample 5365151 | NCBI WGS metagenome assembly RHMF01 (sample SAMN10266501, study PRJNA497801) | feces metagenome | isolation source: feces | host: Bos taurus | place: China: Prairie of Fairy Mountain | collected 2017-08-14 | reverse complement strand
CACGGAGTCGTTGGCAAACATCTTCTGCACCCTCGCAAATGTGGATGGTCTGCAGACAAACAGCGATGGCACTATGCCTTTTGGTAACGACCCATTCTACTGGGGTCCAACACTCGCGTATAAGAATGGTCTTATAAACAAGGATGAGCAGGGCTGGTTCATCGACCGCATCGACGATAAATTGGCAGAGGTAGACCAATACTCCGCAGTGGAGACACGTGGCTCGTTGGGCGAGTATGCCATATCGTTGGGTCTTAACTTCAAGGATATCGTCTATGTAGGTGCTACGCTCGGTATTCAGAGCCTCAACTACAAACGTACGGTATTCTACGGCGAGGACTACATCTACGCCAATGGCGAGCCTTCAGGCGAGGAGATGCCTTACCAGCTCACATATATGAACTATGAGCAGCGCACACGCCTCACAGGCACAGGCTTCAACTTCAAGATTGGTGTTACGGCACGCCCTGTAGACTGGTTACGTATAGGCGTTGCATATCACACACCTACATTCTATAGCCTCACACTACGCTATGGTGGCGATATGTGGTCGGAGACACTTAGCGCGGGCAACAACCCCGAAGACTACGACATCAATCGTTTTGGATATATGCACGACAACGTGGGCTCTCCTATCTGGGAGGATGCAGGTCCTAACTCATGGAACTACCGCTCGCCATCACGTCTTATGATGGGTGCTGCCGTTACCCTCGCTAAGCGCGTTATCCTCTCGGCAGACTACGAGCGTAGCTGGTATCAGAGCATACGTCTACAACAGTCGCCTATCGTAGGTCTCAGCTATACAGGTAGCATGAAGGAGTATTTCAAGGGTAGCAACACCGTGCGTGTGGGTGCTGAGGCATACGTGCTTCCATTCCTCCCTGTACGTGTAGGTTACATCTGGAATGGCTCAACACTCCGCGATGGATATAAGGATATCGTAGCAACACACCCTATGCCTACCCAGCAGAGCTACATCACCGCAGGCTTCGGCATCAAGTTCAACAAGTGTGTATATATGGACTTTGCCTACCAGTATGGCACAACAAAGTATTCAAGCTATCAGACCTTCTATGCAATTGACGAGTTTGACCCTAACTTGAATATCGAGAGCAGACTATTTACCACTAAGACAAATCGCCATATAGGCGTTATCACCCTCGGATTTAGATTTTAGGGGTAAGGTCACTACGAGACATAAAAAAAGTAACCCACTTGGAGTAAACCAAGTGGGTTATCTTTTTTAGGATATGGTGCAGGTTGCACCCTATCACAAGTGCTTATTAAGCCTCAGGAGCGATAGCCTCAGAAGGACAAACACCAGCGCAAGTACCGCAGTCGATACACTTGCTAGGATCAATTACATAAACATCACCTGCTGAGATAGCCTCAACGGGGCACTCGTCGATACATGTACCACATGCAACGCAAGAAGTTTCAGAAATTTTGTAAGCCATATTACTTTAGTTTTAATGAGTGATTGCAAATTTTCTACCGCAAATATACGAATTATTTTATAAAATCAAAACCTGTGTAAGGAATTAACACCTCAGGAATGCGAATTCCCTCCTCTGTTTGGTTGTTTTCGAGCAATGCCGCTACGATACGGGGCAGTGCAAGAGACGAGCCATTCAATGTGTGGCAGAGCTGTGTTTTGCGGTTTTCGTCACGGTAGCGGAGCTTGAGGCGGTTTGACTGGAACGACTCGAAGTTCGATACCGACGACACCTCCAACCAGCGCTCCTGAGCCTCAGAGTAGACCTCGAAGTCGTAGGTAAGTGCCGAGGTGAACGACATATCGCCACCACAGAGGCGCAAGATGCGATAGGGAAGACCGAGCGATGCCACGATAGACTCCACATGCTCAACCATCTTGTCGAGTGCCTCATACGACTTATCGGGGTGCGACACCTGCACAATCTCTACCTTGTCGAACTGGTGGAGACGGTTTAGTCCACGCACATCCTTGCCATACGAGCCTGCCTCACGACGGAAGCAGGGGGTGTAGGCGGTCATCTTCACGGGGAGCTCGTCGCCCTCCAAGATAACATCGCGGAAGATGTTCGTTACGGGTACCTCGGCGGTGGGCACAAGATAGTAGCCATCGGCTGTGGCGTGGTACATCTGACCCTCCTTATCGGGAAGCTGACCAGTGCCGAAGCCCGAAGCCTCGTTGACCATAATGGGAGGCTCAACCTCCTGATAGCCAGCGCGTGTATTGCAGTCGAGGAAGTAGTTGATAAGGGCACGCTGAAGACGAGCACCCTTGCCCTTGTATACGGGGAAGCCAGCGCCCGTAAGCTTTACGCCAAGGTCGAAGTCGATGATGTCGTACTTCTTCGCCAACTCCCAGTGGGGCAGCGCATCGCCTGCAATCTCGGTGTAGTTCTCGACAAGCTTAACCACCACATTATCCTCGGCGGTGCGACCCTCGGGTACGATGTCGGCGGGGAAGTTGGGGAGCTTGACAATCTCGTTCTGAAGGTCGGTTGCCACCTTCTCCGACTCCTCCTTAAGCTGCTGCGAACGAGCCTTCAGCTCGCCCACCTCACGCTTCTTAGCCTCGGCAGCCTCCTTGTCGCCCTTGCCCATAAGTGCGCCAATCTGCTTTGCCGCCTGGTTCTGCTCGGCAAGGCAGTTGTCGAGTTCGACTTGGAGTGCCTTACGCTTATCGTCGAGTTCCTCGATAAGTGTGATTATAGGCTCGGCATCTACGCCCTTCTTTGCAAGGCGACGAACAGCCTCAGCCTTATTATCGCGCAATTGCTTTAATGTAAGCATAATCTCTCTGTTTTTTCGTTTTCAACTCACAAAGATACAACATTATCGCAAACATTGTACTTTGTATCCCCAAAATTTTATACCTTTGTGCATTATATATCAGTATATGACCAGTCAGAAACGACATATCGAGTTGCTGTCGCCGGCGCGAGACTATCGTGCTGCCATTGCCGCCATCGACTGCGGTGCCGATGCTATATACATTGGCGCGGGTAGCTTTGGTGCCCGTCGTGGTGCTACCAACCCCACCGAGGATATCGCCCGTGTGGTGGATTATGCCCACCTCTTTGGCGTTAAGGTATTCGTTACGCTCAACACCATTCTCTATGAGAATGAGTTGAAGCGTGCCGAGGCTCTTGCGCGTGAGCTTATCTCGGTAGGTGTCGATGCGTTGATTGTGCAAGATATGGCATACCGCGAGATGAACCTACCTATCGAGTTACACGCCTCGACACAGGTAAATAATATGACCCCCGATGGTGCTAAGTTCTTGGAGGATAGTGGTTTTGCGCGTGTTATCTTGGAGCGCGCCTTATCACTCGACGAGATACGCGCCATACGCCGTGCTACAACTGCCGACCTTGAATGTTTCGTTCACGGCGCGATATGTGTGGGACATAGCGGTCGTTGCTACCTCTCGCGTTCGCAGTCGCCTCGCTCGGGCAACCGTGGCGAGTGTTCACAGCCCTGTCGCCTAACCTACGACCTTACGACAGAGCGTGGGCGCAAGATTATCGAGGGCAAGCACCTACTATCGGTCAAGGATTTCGACCTCTCGGAGCGCATTGGCGACCTTATAGATGCGGGCGTCGTGTCGTTCAAGATTGAGGGTCGATTGAAAGATGACAACTATATAAAGAATGTCGTAAGCTACTACCGCCGAAAGATTGATGAGGCGCTCAAGAGTCGTCCCGACTGCGTGCGTGCCTCGGTAGGTCGCTCCGAGATAGAGTTTGAGCCCGACCCCAAGAAGAGCTTTTCGCGCGATGGTGGCGAGTATATGTTCTCGGGCAAAAGGGCTGGTGTCGCATCATTCCTTACGCCCAAGGCCGTAGGCGAGTATGTAGGTTGCGTGGCGACGACCACAAAGCGCGACTTTAAGCTTGTTGGCAAGGTGGCACTAAATGCTGGCGATGGTCTCTGCTTTATCGCTGGCGACGGTATCATAGGCACAAACATCAACCGCACCGAGGGCAACACCATAGAGCCCAATCGTATGGAGGGCATCAAGGCGGGAATGGAGGTATATCGCAACTACGACCACCGCTTTACGCAGGCTGTGGAGCGCAGCCGCATACGCCGAGCGATAGACACCCAGTGCTTCGTCACCCTCTCCGAAGAGGGCATTGTGGCACGCTACCGCGACAAGGAGGCAAACGAGGTGGAGGTACGCCGTGATGTGAAGCTCGAGAGCTCGAAGAGTGCCGAAAAGATGCGCTCGGTAGCCGAGGAGCAGATGGCAAAGAGTGGCGACACGATATTCCGTATTCAGAGTGTCGAAGTTGTTGGTGCAGAGTGGTTTGCAACAGCAAAACTCTTGGCCGAGGTGCGCCGTGAGGCGTTGTCGTTGTTGGCGGCTATGCGCTACGAGCGCAACAAGCCCAGACCCCGCATCTTGGCTGACGATGGCACAGCGCGATACCCCATAAAGCGACTCTCGGCAGAGCATAATGTTGTGAACTCGCTCGCTCGCCGCTTCTATCAGCGACACGGCGTAGAGCATATCGTTGATGGCTTAGACCTCTGGGCATCGACATATGGCGAGAGGGTTATGGAGTCGAGCTACTGCATTCGTCGCGAGATTGGCGAGTGCCTAAAACAGGGCTCGTCGCTACGCGATAGACTATATATCGAGCACGGCAGACATCGCTACCGTCTCGACTTCGACTGCGCAAAGTGCCGTATGTCGCTCGTTGATTGTTCCGAAAACGAAAACCGAAGATAATGATTAAGCAACTAACACCCAATATCCCCGATTACGAACTCCTCGACACGGGCGATGGCGAGAAGCTCGAACGCTTTGGCGACTATATCCTACGCCGCCCCGAGCCTCAGGCAATCTGGCGCAAGAGCTTGGCGGAGAGCAAGTGGCTCTCGGCAGATGCCTCGTTCCTACGCACCAACAAGGCGGAGGAGCGTGGCGAGTGGAAGCTAAAGCCACAGATGCCCTCGCGATGGATGGTGCGCTTCGACTACAAGGATATGCACCTTCGTATGCGCCTGGCACTCACCTCGTTTAAGCATGTGGGTATCTTCCCCGAGCAGTCGGCAAACTGGGAGTTTATCTACGACACGATTAATGACCTTCGCCAAAAGGGCATTGAGCGACCCAAAGTCCTCAACCTCTTTGCCTATACGGGAGGTGCTACGCTTGCTGCACGCGCTGCAGGGGCGGATGTAACGCATATCGACTCGGTAAAGCAGGTGGTTAGTTGGTCGCGCGAGAATATGGAGTCGTCGTCGCTCGATGGTATTCGCTGGATAGTCGAGGATGCCACGAAATTTGTTGAGCGCGAGGTGCGCCGTGGCAATAAGTATCACGGCATTATCCTCGACCCGCCCGCCTATGGCCGTGGCGCCAATGGCGAGAAGTGGGTGTTGGAGGATGATATTGCGAATATGTTGGAGCAGTGCGCCAAGTTGCTCGAGGCAAAAAATGCCTTCCTCGTCTTCAACCTCTACTCTATGGGGCTCTCGGCGATGCTTGCACGAACGGCTGTGCATCAGGCATTTGGTGCGCCCGAGAGCGAGCAGATGGGCGAGCTATACTTCGAGGATAGAAGCCACAAGCAGATACCCTTCGGCACATACTACCGATTTAGACGATAGACCGCAATGCGCGAGTTGTTCAACATATTTTGGTCGTTTCTCAAGATTGGCGCATTCACCTTTGGTGGTGGCTACGCTATGATACCCCTTATTCAATATGAGGTTATCAACAACCGCCGTTGGCTCTCGGAGTGCGAGTTTGTCGACCTGCTAACACTCGCACAAGCAGCCCCCGGCCCAATTGCCCTCAACACCGCTGTCTTTGTGGGCTACAAGGAGCGCAAATATCTGGGTGCACTGGCTGCCGTATTGGGCGTTGTTGTGCCCTCGTTTGTTATCATCTTGTTGGTCGCCATATTCTTTAACAACATACGCCAAAATCCGTGGGTCGATGCCGCCTTTCGTGGTATGCGCCCTGCGGTGGTTGCCCTTATCGTTGCACCCATAGTGGGTCTTACGAAGGGTATGCACTGGGCATTGATTGCCGTGGCTTTGGCGGTGGCTTTGGCGGTGTGGTATTGGGGTATCTCGCCGATATTGTTCCTTGTGGCGGGTGCGTTGGTAGGCATCTTAATTGCGGCATACCGCGGAAAGGGGGTTGAACGATGATTGCTACCCTACTACAACTCGTCTGGAGTTATCTTAAAATCGGCTTCTTTGGCTTTGGCGGTGGCTATGCTATGCTCTCGCTGATACATAGCGAGGTGGTCGTTCGCAACGAGTGGCTCACAAATGGCGAGTTCTCGGATATCATCGCCATATCGCAGATGACACCTGGTCCTATCGCCCTCAACTCGGCAACATACATTGGTTATGAGGTGGCAGGCGTTCTCGGCTCGGTGGTCGCCACCGTGGCGGTATGCATTCCAGCCCTTACGCTGATGATGCTCCTCACACGCTTCTTCCTAAAGTTGCACAACAACCGCTATGTGCAGAGCGTGGTCGTCTCGATGCGCCCCGTGGTGGTGGGTATGATTATGTCGGCAGCCCTGCTCCTTATCTTCCCACATAGCGACGATGGTCGCTCGTTTATCGACGGCTGGAGCTGGCTAATCTTCGCCCTTGCACTCCTCGGCTCGGCAAAGAAGATTAACCCGATATTGCTAATCGTGCTCTCGGGCATTGCGGGCATCATTATCTATTGGCCACAATAGTGTTGGCTACTTGTTTCTGCTCGTAATCTGCTTTATCGTTTCGAATATCTCCTCTGCCTCTCGTCGGTTGAGTCCTGCGTTGACGGCAACAGCAAGCAAATCATCCTTCTTAGGCTCAATCTTATCGTTGATAGTGGTTGTGTGATAGCCATTCATTCCCTCGCTTGGCAGTAGGTCGTAAGCGGGCGAGAAGTGCCACTCGCCATCGCGATAGATAAATGCAAAATTCTTGGCGTGGTCATCCTTGTTGGCAACGAGATAGTTAAAGACCATAAAGCGGTAGACCCTCCATAGCTCAGCGATGTTATGCGTAAGCACCGAGCAGACCTTGAAGATATGCAGATAATCGATGCTCGGCATACGATAGTCAGCACCAATAAGACCAGCAACACTCACCGTATGTAGCTTGCCGTTTGGTGTGCGGTCGAAGCGCTCGACACCGAAATATTTATCCTCGAATAGGCGCGTTTGGGGCATCTCGATACCGCACTCCTTGGCAAGCAACGAGTAGCGGTACTCATCACGACCTATCGACCGTGGGTCTTGCTTAGCACGAAATTTTACCAACCACTCCCTGCCATCATAGCGGGTGAAAATCTTGGGTCGGGCACCACCAGGCGAGCCACCACGCCACTGAAACTCCTCGATGCCCTCGCCACTATAGTCGTCGCTATCGAGAATCCTCTCTGCCTCTAATGCCAACTTCTCGAAATTGGCATACTCATCGTTTGTTACAACGCCCCTATCGGGTCGAAATTCCAATGCTCCACGCCCCGTAGAGCCTACCAACGCAAGGCGATCAAGAAGTGTCAGACTGCGAGGATTTATACCTTGATGTTGTAGATATCTGTCAAGGATAAGCAAGCCCCAACCATCGGGAAGAGAGTCATCAAAGACACCGAAGCCACCATCGAAAGGTCGCGGTTTAGCGATAAACACACCACTACGCAGAGGCAACTCAAAGGGCGATATCGAAAATCCCGATTGCAACCACTCTGCCGCATACTCAAAGGCACACAGACCCTCTTTCGTGAGTGCCAAGCGACCAACAACACGGTCGCTATATACAACCTCTATCTTCTGAATACTACTCATTTTTCTTGCCTCGTTTACGATTGACACTCTGCTCGTTCAACACATCGTCAAGCGACTGATATTGCCTCTCGGCAAATAGCGCATCAAACCCACCAAGAGCATTTAAGGCAAATGCGACCTGAAGAAGTCCTCGCAACGATATCTCGCCCGTCTGCTCGAAGCGACGATATGTTGCAAACTTAAGCCCTGCCCTCGATGCCAACCCCTCTTGGGTAAGGTTAAGCTCCAGACGGCGAGCCTTTACGCGTGATGCAATCTGCTTTGCCGTATCGGTTGGGTTTGATATATTAAGGAATAACATATTATTCATAGTGTCGCATTTATCCTTTTACAAACATTATTTTATTTGATACAAAGATACGAAATTTTCAGACAAACAACAAAACTTGCACAAAAAAAAGGCTGACTAAAAAATTTTTTAGCCAGCCAATACTTATTAAAATAGCCTTTAGATAAAGATATACTTCAAGATAAAGAGTACTGCAAGAATATACATTGCGGGGGTGAGTTTCTTGAACTTACCGCACAGCAGGTTGAGCAACACATAGGCGATAAGGCCTATAAGTATGCCATCTGATATAGAGTATGCCAAGGGCATAAGTAGGATGCAGAGAAATGCGGGGATAGACTCGGTGTAGTCGCTGAAATCTATCTTGCAGATAGGCTCTAACATCAACAGACCCACGATGATAAGCACGGGAGCCGTAGCTGCCGAGGGTATCGAGAGGAATAGGGGCGAGAAGAAGAGTGTGACAGCGAAGCAACAAGCGATAGTGAAGGCTGTCATACCTGTACGGCCACCATGCGCCACGCCTGCCGCACTCTCGACATAGGTTGTCGTGGTCGAAGTACCGAGAATGGCACCTGCGGTGGTGGCGATAGCATCTGCCATAAATGCCTGATTTAGACGCTCAATCTTGCCCTCCTTATTTACCATACCCGCGCGTGTACATACGCCGATAAGCGTGCCTACGGTGTCGAACATATCTATAAAGAGGAAGGTGAAGACCACAACCAACATATCCAACGACCAGATATCGCTCCACTGGAACTGGCAGAAGATAGGCTCGATAGACTCAGGCATAGATACCACACCACGATACTCGGTGATGCCCATAGGGATACCTATGATTGTCGTGAGGAGGATGCCGATAAGCATTGCGCCATGCACATTCTTAACATAGAGCAAGCCGGTAATCAACAAGCCGATGAGGCCGAGAAGTGCCGAGCCAGAGGTGATGTCGCCAAGGGCAACGAGCGTAGCATCGTTATTTACGATGATACCGGCATTCTGCACACCGATAAAGGCGATAAAGAGGCCGATACCGCCACCAATAGCGTAGCGCAGATTGATGGGAATGGCGTTTACAATAGCCTCGCGTACATTGGTGATGGTGAGCAAGATAAAGATAAGACCCTCAATAAATACCGCAGTAAGTGCAAACTGCCAAGAGTAGCCCATAGCCATACATACGGTGTAGACGAAGAAGGCGTTAAGACCCATACCCGGCGCAAGGCCAAAGGGGAGCTTGCCCCAGAAGGCCATCATCAAGCAACCTACGATAGCTGCCAAGGCCGTAGCGGTGAATACTGCGCCCGCGGGCATACCGTCGAGCTGACTGAACATCGCGGGATTAACCGCCAAGATGTAGGACATCGTAAGGAAGGTTGTGATACCTGCCACTATCTCCGTGCGAGCCTTATGTTCGCCCTTCACGAAGCCAAAAAGCTTATTAAGCATAGGGTTAAAGTATTATGTTTTCAGTTCGTTACTTTTTAAGCGAGAGTTTTACGACATTCTCCACATGGTGGGTATGTGGGAACATATCGACGGGTTGCACCGCCTCGATTTTGTACATATCGCTCAACAGTGCCAAGTCGCGGGCTTGGGTTGAGGGGTTGCAGCTTACATAGACCATACGCTGGGGTGCAGCACGCTTGATAACCTCGATAACACGCTCATCGACACCGGCACGAGGAGGGTCAAGAATGATAACATCGGGCTGACCGTTGCGCTTAACGAACTCATCACTAAGCACATCCTTCATATCGCCAGCGTAGAAGGTGGTGTTGTCGATAGAGTTAATCATCGAGTTGACCTTGGCATCCTCGATAGCCTCGGGGACATACTCAACACCCACAACCTTCTTTGCTCGGCGGGCGCAGAAATTGGCGATAGTGCCCGTACCAGTGTAGAGGTCGTAGAGGACATCGGTAGGCTTAAGGTCGGCGAACTCGCGAGTAACCTTATAGAGCTCATACGCCTGCTCGGAGTTGGTCTGGTAGAACGACTTGGGACCAACCTTGAACTTCAGGCCCTCCATCTCCTCGATGATATGGTCCTTGCCCGCAAAGCAGATAGGCTCTCTGTCGCCCAACGAGTCATTCCACTTCTCGTTAATCATATAGATAAGCGAGGTAATCTCGGGAAACATATCTCTCAGATGCGACATTAGGGCGTTGATGCGCTCCGTGTCGTTCTCGTTAAATACCACGATAACCATCACCTCGCCTGTCGAGGCGGTGCGGATAACCATCGTGCGCATCAAGCCTTCGTGGGCACGAGCGTTGTGGAACGAGTAGCCATTGCCGATACAGAACTGCTTGGCAGCAAGGCGAATACGGTTAGACAGGTCGACCTGCAAGTGGCACTTCTGGATATCAAGCACCTTGTCGAAACATCCGGGGATATGGAAGCCCACGGCGGGTGCTGCAGCGATATCGCCACCCTCGGCAATCTCCTCATAGGTGAGCCAGCGCTTATCAGCAAATGTAAACTCCAACTTATTGCGGTACTCGCGTGTACGCTCCGAGCCAAGGCAGGGGCGCACCTCGGGGATATCGAGATGACCGATACGCACCAACTGGTCCTCAACCTGCTTGGTCTTCTGATTGAGCTGCTCCTCATAGGGCAGGCTCTGCCACTTACAGCCACCACATACGCCAAAGTGCTCGCAGAATGGCTCTACGCGCAGTGGCGACTTCTCGATGAAGCGCACTACGGTGGCCTCCATAAAGCGGCGGTGGTGCTTGCGCACCTGAACATCGACAACATCGCCAGGCACGGTCATCGGCACAAAGACCACTTGGTTATCAACCTTGCCCATCGCCTTACCCTCGGCAGCAAGTGTGGTGATATGCAGACCCTCAATTAGGGGGTAATCCTTTCTTCTTTTTCCCATCGTCTTATGCGGTTAAAAAGCCTTTGTACGGTTGCTCTCGGCATCCTTCTCCAATATATCGTCGCCCTCCCAGTCGAAGTGCTCAAAGGTCGAGCAGCTGCCAAGGCGGAAGCGGGTATAGGTGATGGGCAGACCCATCGCCACAAACTTCGTCTCATAGGCGGTCTTCACGGATAACACCTCGTCGGCATATCCCGAGCCGTAGATATCGTCGTTCTGCACCTCGGCATCAAGGCCCAAGCGCTCGATAACGGCTGCTGTGTAGTTGTAGAGGTGCTTCGAGTCGGTCTTAAGGTTGATTACGCCATCGGCACTTAGGAAGCGCTTGTACTCCGCCAAGAAGAGGGGCGATGTAAGGCGCTTCTTTGCTCGGCGACTCTTAAGTTGTGGGTCGGGGAAGGTAATCCATATCTCGGCAACCTCGCCCTCGGCGAAGAACGACTGGATAAACTCGATGCGTGTGCGCACAAAGCCCACATTCGTCATATTGCGCTCCGTGGCGGTCTTTGCACCACGCCACATACGCGCACCCTTGATGTCGATGCCGATATAGTTCTTGTCGGGGTTGCGCTCTGCCAACGCCACGGTATATTCGCCACGACCACAGCCCAACTCCAAGACTATGGGGTTGTCATTGTGGAAGAACTCCTTATGCCAATTACCCTTCAAGGGGTGGTCCTTGTGGAAGATATCGTCGAACTCGGGCTGCACCATGCACTTGAAGGTGAGGTTCTCGGCAAACTTTCTTAACTTATCTTTACCCATTGCTAAAGTGTTATTCTTCAATTATTAAGCCCACCGAGGCAATGCCCTCGACGGCCGTTTCGGGGGTCAAGCGGAAGAGGTAGTCACCCTTGTGCTTTAAGACCACATTACTACGATAGACAAATGTCTGCTCCTCGGGGCGCAGGTCGCTCAAACGAGGCACACGCAACACAAAGGGCTCCTCCAAGACCATTGAGTCGGGGGCTACGGTGAGCACACGCAAGGCAATGGAGTCCGCCTTGTAGGTGCGGTCATAGCGCACGACAATCTTAATATCTCTTTTAAGGAGCGAATCTTGGTTGGTGTAATAAATCTCCTCGGCACTGCTCCACACCGAGCCCTCATGGTCTATAACCTCGACGGTGCGGGGCGTGGTGTTGCAGGCCATGGCGATAGCCATGACAGCCAAAAGCAATATATGGCGGATTATGCTCCTCATCGCTTACTCCTTATTCTCGACACCACGGTCGTTTTGGCGCTCATTCTGGCGGTTGCGATTGCCACGGAAGCGGTTGTTGCGGTTATTACGGCGCTGACCATCACGCTGTTGACCCTCTCGAGGCTGACCCTCACGCTGCTCGCGAGGCTTATTCTCACGGGGCTGCTGTGCGCCCTCTGCCTTCTCTACTCTCTCGGCCTTTGGCTCACGCTGCTCCTTTGGCTCTTTCTGCTCCTTTTGCTCACGGGGCTGACCCTCAGCCTTGCGGTCACGACCACCACGGCGCTTGTTGCGCTTGTTGCGCTTGTTCTTCGAGTCGAAGCGGGTTATGCTATCCTCCTCGTGACGATATGTGGGCTCCTCAACCTGAGCCTCGCCACCCTCGCCAACAAGGGTGTCTGCCTTCTGACCCGCACGGTTAAGGGCGATAAGCTCCTTGACACGGCTTACGGGGAGTGTTGTGAGGTTTGCCATAGTGCCCTTGCTTGTCGAGAACGACATAGTCTGCGCCAAGGGGTCTACCTTGACCAAGAACCACTCACCCTCCAAGGTCTGCAACGGCTCACGCAAGCGAGGTATGGTGCGACGAGCATCGGCATAGGCATCGTACTCGTACATCAAACAGCACTTGAGTTTCGAACACTGACCCGCCAACTTCTGCGGATTGAGCGATATCTCCTGCATACGCGCAGCGTTGGTAGTAACCGACGAGAAGCTCGACATCCACGATGCACAGCAAAGCTCACGGCCACAAGCGCCGATACCACCGATACGACCCGCCTCCTGACGAGCGCCAATCTGCTTCATCTCGATGCGGATGTGGAACCTCTCGGCAAATACCTTGATAAGCTCGCGGAAGTCGACACGCTCATCGGCGATATAGTAGAAGATAGCCTTGATCTTGTCGCCCTGATACTCGACATCACCAATCTTCATATTCAGACCCATATCCGCAGCAATCTGGCGTGAGGCAATCATCGTCTCGTGCTCCAAGGCGATAGCCTCCTGCCACTTCTCGATATCGTAGGGGCGTGCCTTGCGGTAAATCTTCTTGAACTCGCCATTGTGGGGGTTGAAGCCCGTACGACGCATCTGCTTGGCAACCATATCGCCCGCAAGCGAGATGATGCCGATGTCGTGGCCGGGCGATGCCTCAACCGCAACGATATCGCCACGCTTTAGCTCCAAGCCATTGACATTCTGATAGTACGAACGGCGTGTATTCTTAAACCTCACCTCGAAGATATCGGTGGGTATATTGTCGGGGTACTCCTCCAACCAGTTGGTTTCGTGGAGCTTATAGCAGCCCTCCGAGGCCCTTGCCTCCAGCTCGTCGCCACAGTCGCAGAAGCAACATCCACGACCCATCTCGGGCTTATGATTCTTATTACAACTCATCTCTAAATTTAGGGATACATTATGTCAATATAAACAATCGGGCGTAAAGATACGATTTTTTTCGGGAATGTGAAAAAATAGTGCTAAAATTTGCAGATTGAACAATTATTTGTACTTTTGTATTAACAGAATTGTTAAACAACTTTGTTGAATAGTAAAACGATGGATACCAATCAAAAGCAAAACAAAGAGAAAGAGATACTTACGGCTGCTGAGAATGAGTTCTTGACCAAGGGCTACGACGGTGCTCGCACCACCTCGATAGCCAAAGCGGCGGGTGTGACACACGCAATGCTACACTACTATTTTCGCACCAAGGAGCAACTTTTTGAACGCATCGTCGACGAGAAGTTTCGCCTTATGGCGGAGTCGACATTGGCAGCACTTGGCGACTCATCATTGCCGATGAAGGAGCGTATTCGCACGGGGGTTGCCAACCACTTCGACTTTGTGGCAAGCAATCCACTGCTGCCCCTATTTGTTATCAACGAGATAGTCTCTCGCCCCGAGCGCTATGCCTTTCTGCACGAACGCGCAAAGACAATTATCGACACGGTATATCGTGGTTTGCAGGCTGATATCGACCGTGCGGCAGAGCGTGGCGAGATGGTGCAAATCAATGCTAAGATGCTCTTTATGAGCATTATGTCGCTCAATATCTTCACCTTTATCGCCTACCCATTTATGAAGCCGTTGATGGGCGACCTGATGGCCAACGACGAGCGATTCTTGGCTGAGCGCAAGGCAGAAAATATCGAAACAATAATGAAAAGAATCGAGATATGAAACGAACTCTTTTATTAACGATTTTCGCTCTCTTGGCGAGTATCGGTGTGGTATCGGCGCAGTCGCTCGACGAGTGTCGTCGTTTGGCGCGTGAGCACTACCCCGAGATTAGGCAGTACGACCTGATTGATGCCACCGAGCAGTACAACCTATCGAACGCAGCGCGTGCGTGGATTCCGCAGGTAATGTTCTCGGCACAGGCGACCTATCAGTCGGCAACACCCACCTACCCCGAGGCCTTCAATGCCATATTAGAGGCAAATGGCGTGGAGATGGCGGGCATACGCCGTGACCAGTATAAGGTAGCGCTCGATGTGTCGCAGAATATCTGGGATGGTGGTCAGTCACGAGCCAACCGCGAGATTGCTGAAGCCGAAGCCAAGGAGCAGCGCTCGAGGGTGGATGTTACGCTCTACGACCTACAATCGAGGGTCGACAACCTCTACTTCGGCATCCTACTTCTCGACGAGCGAGAGGCACAGACCGAGACACTTATCTCGCTGTTGGAGAGCAACCTAAAGCGGATGCAGACCTATTATAATAATGGTGTTGCGATGCAGGCGGATGTCGATGCCATAGAGGCGGAGTTGCTCACAGCACGCCAGACCCTTGGTCAGGTTGAATCCTCAAGGGCGAGTTACCGCCGTATGTTGGAGGTGTTTATCGGCAAGCCTCTCACAAGCGATAAGTTGGAGCGACCCTCAATGGTCGACCTCAAATCGCGCACCTCGGCACGCCCCGAATTGGCACTCTTCGATGCTCAGGAGAGCAAGATTGAGGCACAGCGCCGAGCAATCAACTCATCGGTTATGCCTCGCTTCTCGGCATTTGCGCAGGGCTACTACGGCTATCCAGGAATGGATATGTTCAAAAGTATGATGTCGGCAGAGTGGACACTTAACGCCATAGTGGGTGTGCGTATGTCGTGGAACATAGGTGCGTTCTACACCAAAAAGAACAATCTCGACAAGCTCAACACGGCACAACAGCAGGTTGCCGTTCAGCGCGATATCTTCCTTTTTAACATCGAGATGCAGACAACGCAGGAGGATGGCGAGATAGTGCGCCTACGCAAGGCTGTCGAGGATGATGACCGCATTGTAGAGCTTCGTCGTAGGGTGCGTATGGCGGCAGAGTCGCAGTTGGAGAATGGCGTAATCGATGCCACCGAATTGCTCCGCAAAATCTCGGATGAGACCACAGCGACACTCAACCGCTCGACCCACGAAATCGAACTTTTGCAAACAATATACAGACTTAAAACCACACTAAACCAATAATTATGAAACGATTAGCATATATCGCCACAGCACTACTCACAATCGGCTGTGGCACCGACACCACATTTGATGCACAGGGCACATTCGAAGCAACCGAGGTTGTTGTATCTTCCGAGGCAACCGGTCGCATCCTCTCGTTCGATGTCGAGGAGGGCTCGACAATCGCGTGCAACGATGTTGTAGGCGCAATCGACAGCCTACAACTCCACCTTCAGCGCAAGCAACTTGTGGCACAGCAGGCCGCTCTGCTCGGCTCTCGCCCCGATGTCAACAAGCAGGTATCATCGTTGCGTGAGCAGATAGCAAAGCAGCGCAGCGAGAAGACACGCATCGAAAATATGCTCCGTGATGGCGCTGCCACACAGAAGCAATACGACGATATCGATGCACAAATCAAGGTTTTAGAGGGTCAGCTCGAAGCAACACTCTCGACCCTCGACAAGAACACCGCCACCATCAACAACAACTCTACGGCGTTGGAGGCACAAATAGCCGCCCTCGACGACCGCATCGCCAAGTGTAGCATCGTAGCACCCGTAAGCGGTACTGTCTTGGTCAAGTATGCCGAGGAGGGCGAGTTGGCTTCGGTGGGCAAGCCCCTGATGAAGGTTGCCGACCTTGAGAAAATCTATCTTCGTGCCTACTTTACTTCGGACCAACTCTCGAAAATCAAGCTTGGCGACGAGGTAAAGGTCATTGCCGACTTTGGTGGCGACGAGCGCTACGACTATGTGGGTCGCATTGCGTGGATTTCGTCGGAGAGCGAGTTTACGCCCAAGACAATCCAGACCAAGGATTCGCGTGCCAACCTTGTATATGCCGTGAAGATTGCCGTTGAGAACGACGGAAAGCTAAAGATTGGTCTTCAGGGCGAAGTAGTGTTGTAGTATGGGAGCAATCGAGATAGATAGCCTCTCGAAGAGATATGGCAATGTGCGTGCCCTCGACAGTGTGTCGTTCATGGTCGAGCGTGGCGAATTGTTTGGTCTTATCGGCCCCGATGGTGCGGGCAAGACCACACTCTTCCGCCTGCTCACCACTCTGCTCAATGCCGACGAGGGTAGCGCAAAGGTTGATGGCTACGACATCCAAGCCGACTACCTTGCCATTCGCTCGCGCGTAGGCTATATGCCTGGTCGCTTCTCGCTATACCCCGACCTCACGGTAGAGGAGAACCTCAACTTCTTTGCTGCGATGTTTGGTGTTACGGTAGATGAGTCCTACGACCTTATCGCGCCTATTTACAAGCAGATAGAGCCATTCCGCAAGCGCCGAGCAGGCAAACTATCGGGCGGTATGAAGCAAAAGCTTGCCCTCTCGTGTGCCCTAATCCACCGACCCTCGGTCTTGTTCCTCGACGAGCCGACCACAGGCGTAGATGCCGTATCACGCAGTGAGTTTTGGGATATGCTTGCTGGGCTAAAGGAGCGCGGAATAACCATCCTTGTATCTACTCCCTATATGGACGAGGCGAGCCGCTGCGACCGTATCGCCCTATGCAACGAGGGGCGTATCTTGGGTATCGACACCCCCGAGGGCATTGTCCGAGGTTTTGATAAGAGACTCTACGGCATAAGCGCCCGAAATATGTTTGCCCTACTGGAGCGAGTACGCCGAGTGGAGGGCGTCGAGGAGTGTTATCCCTTTGGCGAAAAGCACCACTTGGTAGTGAGCAAAGAGTTTGATATCGAGCGCTTTAATGCAGAGTTTAGCGATATCGAAGATTTTGAGATAGTCTCGGTGGCGCCAACCATCGAGGATATGTTTATAAAATTAATGAAACGATGAGCGATATAGTAATTTCGGTACGCGACCTAACGAAGCGCTTTGGCGACTTTACCGCAGTCGACCGCATATCGTTTGATGTTCGCCGAGGCGAGATTTTCGGCTTCCTCGGCGCAAATGGTGCGGGCAAGACAACCGCTATGCGTATGCTCTGCGGCTTGAGTTATCCAACATCGGGAAGTGGCTCGGTGGCGGGCTACGATGTGCGCACCGAGGGCGAGAAGATTAAGCGCCATATCGGCTATATGAGCCAGCGTTTCTCGCTCTACAACGACCTTACCGTAGGCGAGAATATGCGCCTCTTTGCGGGCATCTACGGTCTTAGCGCAAGGCAGACCGAGGAGCGCACGGTGGAGCTACTCGACCGCCTCAACTTCTCGTCGGAGCGCAACACATTAGTTGGCTCATTACCACTTGGTTGGAAGCAAAAGTTGTCGTTTGCCATCGCCACAATACACCGCCCCGAGGTGGTCTTCTTGGATGAGCCTACGGGAGGTGTCGACCCCGTTACGCGCCGTCAGTTTTGGGAGCTTATCTACGAGGCAGCCGAAGCGGGTACAACCATCTTCGTAACGACACACTATATGGACGAGGCGGAGTACTGCTCGCGCGTATCTATTATGGTAGATGGCGAGGTGCGAGCCCTCGACACCCCCGCCCGACTAAAACAACAATTTTCGGCAGAGTCGATGGACGAGGTATTCCGCACCTTGGCTCGTGGCGCACAAAGAGGAGAGTAGTCTATTATGAGAGGTAATTTTCTATCATTCGTAAAGAAGGAGTCGTTGCACATACTCCGTGATAAGCGCACAATGCTCGTTGTGATGCTTATCCCCGTGATGCTGATGATACTCTTCGGCTTTGCGATATCTACCGAGGTAAACAACATAAATGTTGCCGTCGTCGCCTCGGAGCGCACCGATGGCGTAAGCGATGCCGTGGAGCGATTAGCGCAAAACGACTATTTCACATTCAAGGGTTATATCTCCGAGGATGATATCGACCCGTGGCTACGCTCGGGCAAGGTGGGTGCTGTGGTAGTCTTCGCCTTGGACTACGATAGACGAGCAGAACTTGCACGGCAAGGCGTTGAAAGTAAGCCCATTATCCAGCTCGTTGTCGATGCCTCGAATGTCAATACCGCGGCTCGGCAACGGCATATTTGCAGGGTGTGTTACTTGGCTCGGCATCCCAGCAGGCGATGTTCGAGACACGAATGTTGTTCAACCCACAGATGAAGTCGGCATACAACTTTGTGCCGGGTATTATGGGTCTAATCTTTATCCTCGTCTGCGCGATGATGACCTCCGTGTCGATTGTCCGCGAGAAGGAGGTGGGCACTATGGAGGTACTTTTGGTGTCGCCCGTGCGCCCCGTGAAGATTATCTTTGCAAAGATGATTCCCTACTTCGCCATTTCGTGCATCGTGCTTGTAACCATCTTGCTCTTAGCACGATACCTGCTCGGCGTGCCGATGACAGGCGGTGTCTGGGGCATCTTCTCCTTGTCGTTGCTCTACCTTATGCTCTCGTTGGCTTTGGGTCTCTTGGTATCGACCATCGCTACGACGCAGATGGCGGCGTTGCTAATCTCGGCAATGGTGATGATGATGCCCATCTTGATGCTCTCGGGTATGTTGTTCCCCATCGAGAATCTGCCGAAGTTCTTCCGTGTGGTGTCGAACATCGTGCCTGCAAGGTGGTATATCGATGCGGTGCGCAAGATGATGATTCAGGGCTTGCCGATTGTTGCCGTATGGCGAAATTGTGTGATTTTGCTCGCTATGACCATTGCGATACTCGGCGTATCTTTAAAGAAGTTTAACGATAAATTGGAGTAACTATGAGAGCATTTATCGTACTTGTTCAAAAGGAGTTTTTGCAGATTAGGCGCAATTCGTTCCTACCTCGACTCATTATCGCCTTCCCGATACTTGTGATGTTGCTGATGCCACTGATTATGACTATGGATGTCCGCAATGTCAATGTTGCGGTTGTAGACCTCGACCGCTCAACAACCTCGCGCCGTATAGCCTCACATATCGAGGCATCGGAGTATCTTACATTGGCGCAAACCACCTCGGAGTATCCGCTTGCCATCGGCGCTTTGGAGCAGGGCGATGTCGATGTTATTGTGCAGATACCCAGCAACTTTGAGCGTGATATGCTCGTCTCGTCGCCCGAGCGCATCAGCATCACCGCCAATGCCGTAAATGCCACCAAGGGCGGTATGGGTATGCAGTATATTGTGCAGACCATAGCGCGCACCTTGGTAGAGTTGCGTGGCGAGAAGAGCCCCGCCAAACTCTCGGAGTTGGTGACCATCGACAACCGCTACAACCCCACGCTCAACTACCGCCACTATATGATTCCTGCGCTGATGATTATCCTCTTTATCCTTATTTGCGGATTTCTGCCAGCGTTGAGCATCGTAGGCGAGAAGGAGAGTGGCTCAATCGAGCAGATAAATGTAACACCCGTGTCGCGCTTTACATTCACCCTCTCGAAACTTGTACCCTACTGGATTATCGGTCTCTTTGTCGTTACGGTGGCGATGCTTGTGGCGCGCTTGGTCTATGGTCTTGTGCCTGTAGGCTCGGTGGGTGCGATATACTTTGGCGCTATGCTCTTTATCCTTACGATTTCGGGCTTCAGCCTTACGATTGCCAACTTCTCGGAGACTATGCAGCAGACGATGTTCGTAATGTTCTTCTTCATTATGATATTTATGCTGATGAGCGGTCTTCTCACCCCTGTAGACTCTATGCCCCTTTGGGCGCAGAGGTTTACAACGATACTGCCTCCGAGATACTATATCGAGATACTTCGCTCGGTATATTTGAAGGGCACGACAATCGCCGAACTTTGGCTAAACTTTGTTGCACTCGGCATCTTCGCCATTGTGTTTGACACCCTTGCAGCCCTCACCTACAAAAAGCAGGCATAACGAAAATATCGGAGTCGGTTGCAACTTTTGCCGAATTATTTAGTAACTTTGTCCTAACGGAAACAAACTAAATAGATACCGACAATGAGACTTTTGCAACTTTTCAAGAGTGGCGTAGCGATGATTATGGCTGCCGCCACCGTATCGTGCGTAGGCGAGAAGGCGCCGTTCCCCGTTCCCGAGAAGCCTATTTTGGAGATGGACTACACCGCCGAGAAGACCACCTTCGAGGTCTGGGCACCCACTGCCGAGAGCGTTGTTGTGCGCCTCTACGATGGCGATGCACTCCGAGATCGCAATGGAGCGCGTGGAGGATGGTCTTTGGCGTGCCACGGCCGAGGGCGACCACAAGGGCAAATACTACGCCTTTGCCGTAACCGTTGGTGGCAAGCAACTTAAGGAGACCGCTGGCATCTTTGCCCGTGCGCTGAATGTCAATGGCGACCGTGGCGCTATCATCGACCTTCGAGATACCGACCCCGAGGGTTGGGCAGAGGATAAGGCGCCCGAGGTAAAGGAGATTGTGATTTACGAGATGCACTACCGCGATATGACGGCACACGCCTCGGCAGGTAGCAGCTATCCTGGCAAGTACCTCGGTATGGCTGAGCGTGGCACTCGCTCCGAGGAGGGTCTTGCTACAGGTCTCGACCACCTTGTTGAGATGGGTGTATCGCATATCCACCTACTCCCCACTGCCGACTTTGGCTCTATTGATGAGTCGACACCCACCGACCAGTACAACTGGGGCTACGAGCCCAAGAACTACTCGGCACCCGAGGGCACATACGCCACCACCGTTGCCGACCCCGAGGCTCGTGTGCGTGAGCTAAAGAGCCTCGTTCAGGCTATGCACAAGGCGGGCTTGAAGGTTGTGCTTGATGTTGTCTACAACCACACTACCTCTACCGAGAACTGCGGTTTTGAACTTACCGTGCCCGGCTACTTCTATCGTATGCGTGAAGATGGCTCGTTTGCCGATGGCTCGGGCTGTGGCAACGAGACCGCCAGCGAGCAGCCTATGATGCAGAAGTACATCGTTGAGTCGTTGGAGTACTGGGTTAAGGAGTACCATATCGACGGCTTCCGCTTCGACCTTATGGCAATCCACGACATCGAGACGATGAACCTTATCCGTAGCCGCTTGGAGGCTCTCAACCCCGATATCTTGCTCTATGGAGAGGGCTGGGCAGCATCCGCTCCCCTCTACGACGAGGCAAAACTCGCCTTTAAGCGCTACACCTACCAGATGCCTGGCGTGGCGGCATTCTCTGACGATATCCGTGATGCTCTGCGTGGCACGCTCGACCTCTCGCGCGGTGGCTTTATCCACGGCGTCGAGGGTAACAAGGAGGCTCTGAAGTTTGGTATTGTAGGCGCTATCGACCACCCCGAGGCACAGCGCCCCGATGGTGCTTGGACAGCCGCACCGACACAGCATATCAGCTATGTATCGTGCCACGACGACCACAACCTGCGTGACCGCCTTACACATATCTCGCCTGAGGCCTCGGAGGAGGAGCTGCTTCAGATGGTGCGCCTTGCGCACCTTGGCGTCTTCACATCGCAGGGCATACCCTTTATCTTCTGTGGCGAGGAGATGTTCCGCTCGAAGCTTGGCGAGAAGAACACCTATAATATGCCCGATAAGTACAACGCTATCGACTGGTCGCTGAAGAGCGAGTATCGCTCGATTGTCGAGTTCGTCAAGGGTCTTATCGCTATGCGAAAGGCACACCCCGCATTCTCGCTTGGCACTGCCGAGGCTGTGCGTGAGCACCTCAGTTTTATCGAGGTCGAGAACGAGGCTGCCGTAGGCTTTGTGCTTGATAATCTTGAGGGTATCGACAGCGCCAAGCGCATCGTGGTGCTCCTCAACGGCTCACGCGAGGGCGTAGAGTTTACTATCCCTGAGGGCAACTACAAGTGGCTCACCGATGGTACAACGGTCGTTGCCGAGGGTATGGGCTCACTGCCTGTTGATGATGGCAAATTTGCCGTTTCGCCCGTAACTGGCTGCTTGCCGAGTTCTAAAAACTCCGTTATAAATACTGAGTGTCGACCTTCGAAAGGGGGTCGGCACTTTTTTGTTGCAGATAACCTCTTTTGCCCCTTAGAACCCTTTTACCCCTTGGGGCATCTGCCCGCGCTCCAACAGAGCGCAAAACACCCTCCACACTTTGCTCTTTGAACTTTTCTTCGTAACTTTGTAGAAAACCGCAACGACTATGACCACCAACGACCTACGCCGTAAGATAGTGAGCGCCGAGGGGCTGACTGATTTTCAGCGAAGGGTATATATCGCCCTGCTCGATATCCCCGCAGGCACGACCATAACCTATGGCGAACTGGCACGCAGAATAGGTTGCCGTAGTGCGCAGGCTGTGGGTCAGGCGCTCAAACGCAACCCCTTTGCGCCCGATGTGCCGTGCCATCGTGTGGTGGCGGCAAACGGCTCGTTAGGTGGCTATAATGGCGCACGCGAGGGTGCGGAGTTGGAGCGCAAACGCCAACTTTTGGAGAGCGAGAAAACGACACGATAACAATGGAAATAACTAACCTACTGGAGTTTACCACACGCGCAGAGCTGCGCCAATGGTTTGATACACACCACGCCACCGAGCGCGAATGTTGGGTGACGATAACACGCAGCAAGCACCCCACCACGCCCGCCATACCCTACATCGAGGTTGT
>RHMF01000236.1_pt1 | contig 23086 bp, 44 predicted proteins | sample 5365151 | NCBI WGS metagenome assembly RHMF01 (sample SAMN10266501, study PRJNA497801) | feces metagenome | isolation source: feces | host: Bos taurus | place: China: Prairie of Fairy Mountain | collected 2017-08-14 | reverse complement strand
GCCCCTTTATCTCCGGCACTCGCCGCCCCGTAATCTCCGGCACTCGCCGCCCCGTAATCTCCGGCACTCGCCGCCCCGTTATCTCCGGCACTCGCCGCCCCGTAATCTCCGGCACTCGCCGCCCCGTTATCTCCGGCACTCGCCGCCCCGTTATCTCCGGCACTCGCCGCCCCGTAATCTCCGGCACTCGCTGCCCCTTTATATCCGGCACTCGCTGCCCCTTTATCTCCGGCACTCGCCGCCCCGTAATCTCCGGCACTCGCCGCCCCGTAATCTCCGGCACTCGCCGCCCCGTAATCTCCGGCACTCGCCGCTTCCCATGCCTTTGCATTATTCTCATTAGTTATTCTTGATTTTACCCACTCGAAATGCGCCTTGATTAGTCCAATGATGCCGATTTCAGCACCAATCTTGATTTTTGAACCTACTATTTTCTCTGATCCGGTCTGTATCTCTCCAGATATTTCAACTTGACAATACCGGGATTTTTTGCCGTCGATGGATGGTGGATAATAATCAAATACGTTTAATGGAGAAACGTCCTCTCCTATCGCATGAAAACCTCTCTCACATATCTCTACAGTCTCTCCATCTTCCAATGAATAAGTCTTTCCGATTTCATATTGAAAATCTCTGCATTGTAATTGGTCGGTGAATCCTTTGAAGGCTTTGATTACCTTGTTTTCTTTGTTGTCGCTCATAGCTGTATTATTTTATTGGTTGAACATTTTCTATATCAAAACACCTCTCCTTCATATTCTTTGCTGTTCAGATCGTCCCATTCGGCAGGGGTGAAGAAGTCGGAATAGTCAAATTCATAGACGCGGCCCTTGCCGTTGGGTCCTGGATCATCATCGAAGCTGCGGCGATAAGAGAATGCACGGACGCCTTCGGTCTTATAGTTGTGGTCTTCCAGTATGTAGTGGATCTTGCGGCTCTCCACGCTCTTGCACTTGTTGAGCTCCAGCAGCTCCTGGATGGCCTTGCAGTCCAAACGGATCTGAGGCTTGCGCTGGAACTCGAACTGCTGGCGCACGACGGTGGTAATGTTCTGCCACAGCACGTTGCCTGTGCGCTCCTGGATCTTCTTCAGGGCCTCGGTGGCATAGTCCTCAGGGTCGAACCAAAGGCGGGTGCGCTCGGCATAGAACATGGTGCGGTGCTTCAGGTAGTGGAGGAACGCCGGTATCTCGGCCTCCATGCGCTCGGCCATGTGAGGGTCGCGCTGGTCGGTGTCGATGCCCTTCACGCGGATGATCCAATAGCGGGTGTCCTCAATCTCAATCTTCAGGAAGTTGGTCTCGTCGTTGGAGCACATGATCAACTTGGCGAAGTTGGGCACCTCTCCGGCCTCCTTTCCCTTCTTTTCAATCGGGATGCTGCTGTTGGTGGCAATCATCTTCAGGCGGTTGACCACGGTGGGCTTGTCGGTGTCGATGAACGATTCATCCACTCCGATAATCAGCTTTCCCGCCCATGAGCCGTTGAACTTGCTGCTGATGCGCTCACTGTCGAGGATGCGCATATTTTCCTTGAATATGGCCCGCAAAAGGTTGAGGAAGGTGGTCTTACCCGTGGCTTGTTCGCGGCTCACCAGGCAAAGGATTGGGAGGTGCTGCGTAGGGTGCAGGTAGATCATTTGCAGGTAGTCCAATGCCATTTCATAGCACGTCTGGCCCTTCATGTTCTTGTAGTCGAAGATATGGTGCAGAAGCTGGTTGATGGTGCGCCACTCCCCTTCCTTGGGCTCGTGGCTGATGGGGCAATAGCGGTTGTAGAGCACGCTCCTGTATCCGTCCTTTTCGCTTCTGATGGTCTGCCGGTAGAGCTGCGGGTCGTTTTCGGGAATGTTGGTGAAGGCATCGAACTTGGGAATCATCTTGATGAACTCCTTGGGGTTGCTGTAGTCGTTCTTGATGGTGTCGGCGCTCCATTGCACCAGGTTGAGCTCGGTCTGCCCGTTGGGTGCCTTCTCCACGATGGTCTTGTAATACTCGGTGCCCACGCGGATATAGTGCTTCTCGGCACCCTGCCAGCTTCGTATGGGCTTGCCCTGGTCGTCGATGTAGTAGGTGATTCCTGCATAGACAAAATCGTGGTTGGCCACCTCCTTGCCGAAGAGCTCATAGAAGTTTTGCACGCTGGCCAGGCCAAAGATCTGCTTCAACTTGTATGAGCTGAGGCCGCTAATCTGGTAGGTGTAGAGATAGAAGCGGTCGGGCATACCGCTGGTGAAGGATTGCAGCTCGTTGAGGACGGTGGCCACGTCGTTCTTTGGCTCCAGGAGCACGTCGTCGATGCCTTTTTGGCCGGGCTTCTCGGTGACGTGCGAGAAATAGAGCTGCACGTCGTAGGGCTTCAGCAGCTCATTGAAGACGTTGAGGGCGATATAGAAGTTGTTGAGGCGCTTCGAGAGGTCTTTGCCTTCCTCCCACTTCACCTCCAGGCAGTCGCGGTCGAAGATCAGGACGACGTTTTGCACATGGAGCGTATGGATGGTGTCGATGATGCCGGGGTGCATCTTGGTCTTCGAGGCGTCCTTGAAGTTGTAGATGCCGCCGATGCCGATGGTGGGAATGTTGGCCATGGATAGGCAAAACGCCTTAAACTCACCTTCCACCACATAGATGGTCTTCAAGGTGTGTTTCTTTCTGTAAGCCTCGATGATGGAGGGCGTGAAGAAGGGCTGCATTTCGGTGCCTTTCTCCTGGAAGTATTTGTGCCCACCGTGTTTGTCGGGCTCGGCATAGCGTACTCGGCAAAAGTCGCGCGTCTGGACGTTGCCGTGCGAATAGTCCACCACCGTGCCGTTTTGGCTCAGGTAGTTGATCTGAATGTCGCCTTTGTCGGTCTCGGTGAAGAATTTCCACGATGGAATGAAGCGGCCCGGGTCGGCGCTTTCGGCCTTGAAGGTGTTTTCCTTATCGGTTATATGGTATGCCGCGAGGCGGTCGGAAAGGTAGGTCATAAACTTATAGGTTTATCAAATAACCATCTGATAATGAAGAAACTCTATCACGTCGTCAGCCGGCAATCCTAAATCAATGGCGATGCAGCCGATTTGCTTCCCGTCTTCCCATTGTTTGAGGATGTCGGCCTCTTCCTGGTCGGTCAGGCCAAATGCGTCGGTATTGGCCCGTATGGTCTTGGTCTCGTGCCCGCAATTAGGGCAGACAAGAAAATGTAGGTGAGCGTCGTATTCTTGCCCGCAGTTGGGGCATATTGTATAAATTTCGTGGTTGGCCATTGTTGTAGGGTATTAGGTTGGGGTTTCTAAACAGGCAAACTCTTCTCAGGCAGTCGCGGTTGCGGCATTGCTCCACGAAATAACAGGCCTTAATCTCTATCCAGTCAAGGATGATGCTTTTGCAGTAGGATTCCATTGTTTCGTGGTTTGAAAGTTTCAAATAATCGATTGAGCTCTTCCCTGAAGTCTTCGCATTTCCAGCGGTAGGCTTCGCGGGCGGCGTAGTATTGGGCTGTTTCTTCGTAGGTCATTGGGAATCGTCTTTATTGGTGAATCTGATACAAGCCGGTTGGTTGGCTTTCACTTTCAGCAGGCCGCATAGGGTCCGACGGCTTGGTATAACTGCACAATAGTAGGTGCTTTTGCTGTACTGGTGCCGCAGGCGGTTGGCACATTTCCGGCAGGTATTGCCTTCCATCACGGAGCGGATGGCTGGGTCGGTGTATTCTATCGGGTCGAAAAGCAGTCCGTACATGGCATTAGAAGATTTTGAAGTCGTCGGATAGGTCGGAATGACCCATAATGCGCAATGCGTGTTGCATTTCATGGACATATTCTATTCCTTGGATTTCTCCTCGGTTAAAATAAAGTAACCCTTGATGCACTTCGTATTTGACTCCATCTTTTATGAAATATCTGATAGACCCGATATTCTTATAATTCTCAAACCCATTGGCTTCAAGGATTTCTGCGGTGATTTCAATTGGTTCCACCTTAATCGGTTCGTCATAAAACAAGGCATCAATAAGTGTCGGCATGACCTGCAGGGCCTCATTGTCGATAATCACCCAGTCGCCTACCATTAAATCCGTGGCTTTCATTGCTGGCCTCCTTCCACCGCCACTTCGGTTCCGAACACGGTGAGGCCGAAACGGGCGGCCACGCCGTCGATGATGGGCTTGTACTTGTTTTCGGGTGTAAACTTGCCCGTGGTCCAGTGGCTCCATGTCGCATTGGTGATCATGCACTGCATAACCACCAGCCGCCTGAATTGCTCATAGTCGTTGGCCGTGAGCACGTCCTTCAGATCGGTGATGCCCACCGGCTTCAATTCTGTTTGTGTTTGATTTTCCATTGCTATTGTTTTAAAGGTGATGCCCGCTGTACCTCTCTATTTGCATAGAAACCCATGAGGCCTCGGCGGGCGGTTGTTCGTTTAATCGGTCTGCTCGTTGGGCTGTTCGGCCTTGGCCATTTCAGCGAGGCAGCGTTTCATTTCGTCTTCCTCGGCTGCAATCTCTGCCAAAACCTGGTCGCGCTTCTCGGCAAGGCGGGCTCTGTCCTCACGACGCATATCTTCCAGCGTGTTGAGTTTTTTCCTGAGCTCTTCCTTCGCCTGGTTGATCTTCTCCTGGTAGACGCGATCCAATGCGGCGCTGTCTTCCTGGTAGCGTGTCTTCGCGGTGCGGCGGCGTTGCGCCAGCTTCTCCTGGATGACGGTCTGGCTGATCCAGCCCTCTTCCATCATTTTCTTGTAGTTTTCCATTGTGATTTAGTTTTTTGGGTTTTAGTCGTTTTTATTGAGCCATTTCAACAGCTCAATAGAATCTTCAAGGGATAGATGGGAGATTGCGTTGTCCATTCTCCTTTTAATGTTGTTTTCTGCCAACCTTTTGGCGGTTTCTTTGTCGTACCGTTCACGACTGATTTGCTCCTTCACTTCGTCTAATGTCGCCCATTGGCCTTTTTTTAATGTCATTTCCATTGGTGTGAAATTTGATGATTTTTTACTCTTCATCCTTCTTGCGCAAGTCGGTGAACTCACGGACTTTTGCTTCGCAAAGGAAGAAATCGTAGTTGCGATTGAGGCATCCGTGTCTACCTTCTAAAATAAGATAGCCTGATTCATCTTCACCAAGCACGATGTTTGCCGGTGTTTTGGTCCAGTACCAGCCTTTCATTGGAGTACCTCCGGCATCCTTGATCGCTGCATTGATTTCTAAATAAAGCATACTGAAAACAAGTGCCATTGGTGAATCTGGCAGGTAATTCTTTTTAACAGCTTCCTTAAATGTAACTTCCTCGCCGTTATAGCGGTCGGTCAAGGCAATAAGAAAGTCTTCGTCCATCGCTTGGACGCGCACTCCTTCGGCGTAGCCTTCAGAGTCTCTTTGAATTGTGATCTTTGACATAATGTAATTTTTTAAATGGTTTGTGTGTTATTTAATTGTGTTAAGTGTTTAACGGTGCAAAACTAATATATTTGATTGAATTATAATCAATATATTGAAAAAAATTCTCAAAAATATTTTTCAAGTTATTTAATAATCTGTAAATTTGATAGTTATGGAAAAAGAAAAATTACACAATACGCAACTTTGGAAGACGTCATTGAGCATCTAAAGGGTTTTGTACCGAAAACAGATCCAAAACTGAAAAACGGCTACACGGAGAAAACCATCGAGACCCAACTAATCAAGTACATGAAGAAACGATTTGTAGAGGTCACTCCGCAATATACTATCGGTGGCCGTATTCCCACCGCCATCGACATGGACGTGGCCAACGGTATTGCCGGTATCGAGTTGAAGGACGCAAAGAGTGTGGTCAAGTCCAACGAATTTAACCGGATGAAGGGACAAATCCAATACTATAAGGAAACGCGCTATAAGGACGACAATATTTTCCTGCTTGTGGTAGGCGAACTCGAAGACAAAGAAAACTCCCGCCTTATCGAAGTCCGTGATTTCTGCCTGAAAAACGATATACGTTATGGGTTTTTTGAGATAGGGAAAGGGTATGTTGAAGAGAAATAAGTAATTAAAAACTAAAGTTATATAGGGCTATATAACCCCTATAATAACCCCTATAATAACCCCCTATAATAAAACTAATAAAAATCCCGCACAAAACCTGCACAAAACAGCCCTAAAAAAGGGGTTTGCCAAAAACATAAACAGCTAACAATGAAAAGGTTGGAAAAGCATCGGGAAGCCAAAGACGGTCCTGGGTTCGAGCCCCAGCCAGGTCACGGTCATTGGAAACCAGTCTTTTAGGCTGGTTTCCTTGTTTTGATCTGCACAGGATCTGCACACAATTTGCCGATGTTTCACCACCTTTCCGCCTTAACGAGCGAAAAGGAGAAAAAAAATGTCTGTCACAGAATTTTTACCAGCACAACTGAAAAAAAACAGTCACGGCTGGTACATTGAGTATCAAACATTCAATCCCACCAAAGGAAAGATGCAACGACACAGGACACACCTCAACGTCCTGAGGAAACATTATGCAACGCTTTCCGACTTCAAGGCCCACGCTGCCGGCATCATTAACACGATCAACGCGAAATTGGCCGGTGGATGGTCGCCGATGGGCGAAAACCAAAACGCCCGGTATTATACACCTATACCCTCCGTCATCAGCGCCTACCTATCCGAGAAACAGGAAGAGCTCAGGCCCGACACGATGCGGTCCTACAAATCCTTTTGCACCGGTTTTGGGCGCTGGGTCCAGGAAAACGTTCCAGGTTGCCCCGCCATCTTATTTAACAAGGTGCTGGCCATTAGGTATATGGATTATTGCTTGATGGAAAGAAAGCTGAAGGGCCGCTCGTGGAATAACCAACTGAAGGCGGCCAAGGCGCTTTTTGCCTGGGCTGTGGCCAAGTGCTATTGCAAGGAAAATCCGTTTGCCGAAATAAAGACGAAGCGAGAGGCTGAAAAGAAGAGGATCCTAATACCGCCAGAGACGCGAAAACGGATGATCGAGTATTTCCGCGAAAACAACATGGGCCTGCTTTTGGTGAGCCAGTTGGTCTATTCCGCATTGATCAGGCCAAAGGAGATCCGAAGCCTGAAAGTGGGTGACGTTTTTTTGGAAGAGCATTATATTATGGTCCGTGAGGAAGTGGCAAAGACACACTACAAACGCATTGCCACGATGAATCCTGAGCTGGAGGCGCTGGTGGCCTATTGGATCCGTGGCGCCGCCAAAGACGACTACCTCATTGGCAGCAAAGACTATGCACCTGGAAAGAAGCCCCTTCCTCATTCGCGTTTTTCAAAAGATTGGATTAAGATGCGGGAAGAGCTGCACCTCCCTTCGGAAATGCAGCTCTATTCGTGCCGTGATTCAGGAATAACGGAAATGTTAAAGGCCGGATTGGACTGGCTGACCGTGATGCAGCACGCGGATCATCACGACCTGGCCATGACGACCCGCTATGCCAAACATGTTGATCCCAACCTGGTTTCAACCATCAGCGAAAAGGCGCCGAGGTTTTGATTTTATTCTATAAAATCTTCTTTTTTTTGTTGTTGAATTTGTTCGTTTCCCTGCCGTTGAATTTTACAGATGAGTTGGAATACTTGTCCGTAAGGCTTTTCAGCCAATGCCATTAGAATGACATTCACTTCTTCTTGTGTAAGTTCTAACGTAATCATGGTGCAGGTGTTATGTCCGTGAATTTAACTACATTGTCTGCTGTATCAAACACAAGTTGATACAAAGTACCTTCAATGTTAAAGACGAAAGTTCCTCCAGTACCCAGAGCAAATTGCATATTGTTGTAGACAGTGACACCTCCGATTTTGTTGGGATTGCCGATAACAATCTGATTGTCGGCAGAAGTTGCAGCATTTCTGCCTATGGCAATCGAATTGGCGTTTGCTGCATTTACGCCGTTACCTATGGCAATTGCATAATTGCCGCTTGCTTTTGAACTTGAACCCAAAGCAATCGAATAGTCGCCGCTATCAACTGAATCATTGGCTGTAGAACCTATTGCAATAGACTTTGTACCGACACTTCTGGCTGATTTACCAATTGCGATACCTTCCGTAACTTTGACAAGAGACCCAAAACCAACTGCGATTCCGTAAGAAACATTGGAAGTTGAGATATTAGCATTTTGACCCAACAGAATACACCATGAGGCTTCCCCTTTTGTATCAGCATTACCAGCACCAGAATTAGTACCTATACAAATATTACTTCCATTACTTCCTCTTGTAACAGTAGCACCGGCACTCTTACCAATGCAGACATTGGTATTGACAGCTTTCAAGCCAGCACCATCACCAATAAGAACATTGTATTTTACATCACTTGACGATGGGACTTCATGTGCAGTGCTACTGCCAATTGCGATGTTATGACTGCACTTTGCATAATAATCACTTGTAAGCGCACCTTTACCAATAGCAACATTTTCTTCGCACTCAGTAACATTTGCACACGCCAAAGCACCTCTGCCTACAACAACATTACCGTTAGCAATTGGCGTGTTGAAACCCGCATCTGCTCCGATTGCGATATTATTATACGCTTCGGTTGCTTTATCCAATGCAAAGGTTCCAATTGCGATGTTACGATTACCTGTTTTCAACAAATTTAACGCTTGTCGTCCGATTGCAACGTTACGAGAGCCATTCTCGGCATTCGCCATTGTAGAGCCTTTCACGCCTATGACAACACTCCAAGAGTTTGTAATGTCATTGCTCATGCTATTGTTGTAAACATTCAAGACATTGAATTCGAGAGGAGTTCCGCCTTCTTCTACGATTTTTACAAGTTCAATGTCGTAGATTCTGCCGACGAAACTCGTTGTTGCAACAAGTTTCAAAACCCCATCATCTTCCAAAGCCTTGAAGCCGATGTAGTTAATCTGTCCTGGATTACCAAAGTAAGAATCTACCAAAATTGATGTTCCAATTCCGATTGTAAAGTATCTCTCCATCCAAGTCAATGCAGTTGCTCCAGTAATAGTATTACCATTGCCGTCTTTCGTTGAAATCTTATACTTGACGATGTACTTATCACCCTCTTCGATAAATCCTGTCACGGGTGTAAGTTCAAGGGTTGTATCAGTACCAGAGCCGCCAGTATGAATATAACCATTGACAGCATCAGCACTCCAACCTGTCGGTAGCGTTGCCGGTTCAGTCAATGCCGTTGGATTACTGACATTATATGTCTTAGTTGTTTGTTGGAGGAAAGGTTGTGTTTTTGTGGATATTTTTTCCCACCGTAAATTATTATTTACAATGACGGATTTAAGAAATGTAAGTTCTCCATCATACACAACAATTGTGTTCTCATTCTCATCTAAAAAATTTTGATAATTTCCTCCAATGTTAGCAAAATAGAAGCAATTAGCCTCTCCCGTGGGCGAGGTGGCCGGTGTGGCGGTGCCCATGAAGACGGCGCCGACTTCCATGGAGTTCAATATGGCCAGGAGCTGCTGCTGGAGGATTGTACCTGAGATCTTCGGGTTGGCAGGTGTGGTTATGGCAGCTTGCAATGCTGCTTTCAATGTGGAATTGTATGGCATGGTTTTATGGTTTTTGATTGTTGGTTAATAGAGTAAACTATGGGATTGGCAGTTTGGATTGTCGCACACGGCAAAGTTGATGATGCTGGCTCCGTCTGCAGTCGAGCGTACTGTTCTATAGTGCATTGTAGAGCCACAATATTTGCATATACCAGCTTCTTGTCCTTCCTTGGAACGATAGACCGAATAGGAACACGTCGGTTCGGTACACTTGGCCAAAAGCGAATTGTTTCCCGGATTGTGATCGACGGTTGAACCGCATCTTGGACAAACGTCGGGCACAACGTATGTGCTTCCATCGTGAAGCGTGACGGTTTGCTGCACAAAGTTATCCTTTGGCAGGCTCTTTTTGTTTCGTTTCCACAGCCACCACCCTGCAATCAGCAGCAGCGGCCACCAGTCTTTGATGAATTTTTTCATATTGTTCAATTTTTGATGTTTCTGAATATCAGGTACACTGCCAGGACGAAGCCCAACAGGATGCAGAAGAGCCCGGTGATGAACTCGCCGAAAAACTCGTTTTCCTTGGGCACGACTTCGAGCCTGGCGGGCTCCACCTTGGAATAGTGAAGCGTGTCCTTGTAGTGGATCTCTTGCGGAGCGGCCACGAAACCGACGCGCAGCGTGCTATCGGACTGGCACCGGCTAACCACGACGGTTCCATGAGTTGTGGCCGCATAAAGGGTGTCGCCGGGCATGAGGCTTGACCACGGGAAGGCCGCCGCATCGGCGAAGCCTGGAGCGGTTAGCACCGTGTCTATCGGGTGCGCTTTCACTTGCACCAGCTCAGGGCACAGTGCCACCGCCTTCCGCAAGTGCCTCTCGGCACGCTTTTGGGCTGTGCAGGCTGTAAGACTGACAATGAGGGCCAGGAATAGCAATATCTTCAGGAGCGGCTTCATTTCTTTGTCATTGCTGAGAAGGCGGCATCGGTTCGTTTCTTCATCAAAGCCTCGAATTTGTCACGCTCGGCATTTGTCATGCTTTTTCGTGTATAGGTACGTCCGTATTTTAGCTTCATTTTGCGCTCAAAGGCTTTTAATTTTTTCGTCATATGAATAAACACGTCGTACCGCAGAAAGATAAGATGGTGTTCCGTAGAATGTTTTCCCTGCAATTGTAGCAGATTGTTTTCTTGTTGTAGGCATGATGATTCAATTATTTAATGATGTAACCTTCTTTTGGTTTCGTGCTCGATGTGCTGACGTGATATTTCAGCCAATGTTTTTTAATTGCAGCGTCCATGGCTTTTTCCAATGCGTTGTACTTCGTTTCGTACTTTTCCCTCCAAAGTTGGTTTCGCTGCTGGGTGCTCATGGGGCGCTTTGCGGCTTCCTTGTCAAAATCGGAAAAGAGTTTGGTCATCTTCTTTTCATAGGGAGCCATCGCCTTTTCAGCGACTTTTTCCCATACGATCACCTTCTTTTTTGGTGATTTTGCCTTCGGTTTTTTAGCTATTTTCATGATGTTGTTTTATTGGTTAGCGGCATGATTTCTTTCTCTTTGGCTTTTCAAGCCATGTTTCAGGAAATTCACCCGAAATGTTGGCATAATAGTGCCAGTTGCCAAAACGATCTTGACGCTTTGATTTCACCTTGTGTTTGTTGTTGTCGTGAGGAACGGAAACAAGCTCACCGATCCTATATTTTGCTTTCTTTGTAGCCATGGTATTTTAATTTCGTTCTTTCGTGTATTCTGCTGAGATAATTGGTGCCAGGGAATAGTTGCCAAGGCGAATATACTCATATTGGCGGCCTCCTATTGAGCTGGTCTTGACCTTGAAACGTTTTTGGTCAACGGGCCACCCTTTGACACTTACCTCCACAAAGCCAGGAGTGCGCTTCTTCACTTTGACCTGAATCTTTGTGTCTGTGTTAGCAAAGGAAAATCCGTGATAGGTCTTTCCTTCCTTGAATGTTGATTTAGCCATTGGAATAAGGTTTTGATGGTTTAGCCAGCGGCATAGTTTGTGGCCTTTCCCCAACTCACGCTTCCACGAGCCTTTTCAAGTCCTTTTACGAAGGCACGCAGCTCCTTTTCAGCAGTAGCGGTCAACTTGCCACTTTCGGCCAGTTTGTAGACCTTGTTCTTCAGGCGGTAGTAGCTTTCCGTGATGGAATCATACTCCTTTTTGGTAACGTGACGCTTTGCAGCGGTTTTCTTTGTGGTTTTCTTGGTTGTCATATTTTTGTGGTTTTTGGATTATTTGATCATTCCAGACAAATAAAGATCCTTGTATGCTGCTGCATAGGAATCATAAGTGAGGGTATGCTTCCCACGACGTGTGTAGAAGGCCACCTTGCCATTGGGAAATTTCTTCAGCTTGTAACCTTTTTTCTCGAAGGCTTTCTTGATGTCTTTGACTGTCATTTTTCCGCGATTTTTGGTTTTCAGAATGCAAGATTGTAGCCTCCGATGGCGGCGAGGGCCAGTCCGGCAACGATGATGATGATGGATAAGGTCTTTGTGTTCATCTTATAGATTTTTGAGGTTTGTGCGGTTGTTGATGATTGGGTAGTGCCCGGCGTTGACGGCTGCACGCTGCCTTGGCCGGTGTTGCCGTCGAAACGGGTGAGGTTGTTGTCGTTGATGACTTTCATAAGTCTCGACACATATTCAGGCTCTGTCGCATAACCTCCGTTTTTGATGGCGATTAGTTGCTCATAAGGGCTCTTTGCCGTGAGCACAGCCTTATAGCGGCTTAATTTGTAGAATAGGCCGTTATGGTCGAGAATTGAGTATTCAAGGGAAGGATAGACGCGAAATTCTTGGTTTACAACTTGATATTTTCCGTTTTTCCATTCCTTTGTCGGAAGAGTGACTGTCTGGCCGTTCCATCCTCCATAGTTGGTACGGTAAACACCGGGCTTCATGCCAAAATGGTTGTTGTATTGCTTGGCCAGCAGGCTCTCGCCCCAGCCTCCTTCTAATGCGGCCTGGGCGATGATGACGGACGGGAACAGTCCCTTCAATTCCATGCCCTGGAGCGCGGCGGCCACGCGGTTGATGTATGCTTGCTTGTTCATTTCTTCAGGAGTTTGATTTGTTCTTCAAGTTCGTTGATACGGTTGTCGCGCTTGATGCCTTGGTCTATCAATGCGTCCTTGTCCCTTCGCAGTTGCACGATTTCATCATAGAGCTCCCTGTTTTTTTCAACCAGCATATCTATTGTGGTCTGTAGGCTCTTTATGGTCTCATTGCGGCGCAAGCGTCGGCCTGCAATCCAGCCAATGAGGCCGCAGAAGGGGCCGAGAAACGTCGTTATCCATTCGTAGGTTGTCATTGCTCAATGGTTTTAGTCGAAGTCGTCGGTGAAGTCGTCGGTGAAGTCCTGATGCGTGGACGGCTGAGGAAGCAACCTCAGAAGGATGATTGCAAACAATTCATTGATGGTGTGCTGGTCGAATTGGCCTATTGCCTCGGTGAGCGCGGCAAGCGCGGATCCGTCTTGCGCAATATCCCAAATGTTGTCGCCATACGCAATCGGGAAGCTCGACGGCGACGACGGCTTGAACGACAAAGGCATAAACGATTGTTCTACCTTATTGGTGCTCGGATTGATGGGTTCACTCATGGCTACGAAAGATTGATTGAAAGTTTCACGTTGCCGAAGCCTTGACCGGCATCGGCCTTGTTGATGGAAAGATAAGCCTTGTATCCAGTTAGGGCAATACGTGGATCCATCGGAGATGTAAACTCCATTCCAGTCACAGGATCACGCAAAATTGTTATGTCGAAGGCTTCAGGCGTTGCGGCGGCGCTTCCACGGGTGACGATCCAAAGCCAACAGTCGTTTTCAGTTTGGTTTGGAATATTGACTACATTGTTGACCATTTTGGAGGTGACACGATTACCCAAATTTTCAAACTCGGCCACCATATCGGTTATGTTTGGATCTGAGGTGTCATCACTCGGATAGATGCCCCAATAGGCTGGCCACACCTTGGTCAAGGTCTTGGCGTCGCTCTTTGCTGTCAAGGCCGATCCACCCTGTGGCGTATAGGTGAACGTGGTCTTGGCGATGGTGCCAGATCCGGATATGGTCTTTGAATAGGTGCCCAACGAGGCACGCTCCCAACCGTTAGGCACGCTGTCGGCATCCACCAGGTTGCCGTCGTAGCGGCATTCGGCCACCACGGTCAACGTGTCGGTCTGCTTTTCATCGGCATAGTAGGTCTTGTTGCTGCCCGTTGTGGTAACGGTGAAAGCCGGTGATGGTGTAGGCGTGTCGCCACCATCACCGTCCTTCTCCCTCAGGCGGCCCAAAACGACGTCATATTTCACTTTTAACGACATGGCTTCAATGTTTTAGGGCAAAGGCGGCTGAGGCTCGGCATACATATTTGGTGTGCCGGGCAGACTGTATTGGTAGGTGAGCGCGTCGCGGTCGTCCCACGATCCACGGGCCCACATGGTCACGATGGTTTGTGTCGTTCCGTTTTCAGTCACCGTCGTTTTGCGGATGATCCAGTTTGGAGCTGCGTCTGCGGTGGCAGGGTCGGCAATAGGAGAATAGCCGCCATAGATGGTCGTTGTCGACCCGCTGACGGTCACCTCCTGTTTTGCAAACGAGCCTCCGGCGTTGTAGAGCTCAGAAAAATTGATAAAGCTGCTTTTCATAGCTCACCTCCTTACGAATGCTTGGCTTCCCTCAGGGCACGCTTCCAGCGGGCCGTTGGTGTGGCTCCGTACAGTTCCTTGTAAGTCTTCGATGCTTCCTTGGCGGCGGTGGTCACCTTTTTGCCTTGTCGTACTTTGGTCTTCAGCATCTTCTGGTAAGTGGCCTTCTGCTCTTCCAGGATCTTGACGGCCTTGCGGGTCGTGGCAGCGGCTTTGGCGGTGGTTTTTCTCTTCTTTGGCATGGTGTTATGTGTTTTTGGTTTGAAATATCCGTTTTCGATGGTCAGCTTGCCCCGATGGTAACTGTCGAAGATGCCGCGTGCGGTGCTTCGGTTTTCGAGCTGCACGCTTCCCGCTTCGTAGTTGAATGGGTTGCGGTTGGCCATCGAGGCAATGCGGCTCACAGGCTTGGCCAGCATTTCAGTACTGGTGTATCTTCTTTCGGCGGGCATAGCTTACAGGTTTTTGATGATCTTGACGATGCCGGCGCTGATGGCCACCACGAGGATGGCGGTTGCTGCCAGTGCCACAAGCGAAGAGCGCTCGATCTTCACGGGCACGCCGTCCTTGTAGTTCTGCAAGAGTTGGATAAGTTGGTCGTTCATGGCGATGCGGTTTTTACATGGTCTTGACTTGCGCCACCCATTGACGCCATGTTGCCTCATCAATGGCGCTACCAACGAGGTAGTAGGCTGCCGACAGTGCGAGCGCTTGGTTGTAGTTCAGTCCGTTGGCGACCGCGTTGGCGTTGATGTCTTGTGTGGCGGCTGCGTTGGCGAGATAGCTCTTGATGAGCTTCTTGTTCTCGGCGGTGGTGTCGAGGTGGTCAATGTAGTATTCAGCGGATTTCTTGCGGAACACGAGCCACAAAATAAGGGCAGCGACGGCCACGGCTGCGGCAATGATCAGGATTTTCTTTGTCTTAGGTTTCATTGGATTATGGATTTTGATGGTTAGAAATCAGGTGTGATGCCTTTTTGCTCCAGTATGTTTCGGCACGTCTGGAGCTCGCTCGAATCAAGCTCGTAGATCAGCGAAGCGGTGAGCGACTTGTAGTTGGTACCGTTCATCAGCACGTCGTTCAGGCTTTGCCACCACGGCAGGCTGTCGCAATACGAAGTCCAATAGCGTTTCAGATATTCCCAATCGGCCTGGTTGCGTAGCGTTCCGAGCACAATGTAAATCTCGTTTTCATCGGTTCCCGAAGAGTTAGGACCGCCGAAGGCCTTGCGTAGACGGACGGCGAGATCTCTCCAGTTGATGCTCGTAGTGACGCTTTGCCCGGTGTTTTCTTCGGCTTGTTCTATGTCGGCTTGGTTTTGCAGGCCATTCTTGATGCGCTTCCATACAATCCAAACGACAACGACGGCCACGATCACGCCGACGGCGATAAGGATGGGCTTCTTGTTCTTCGTGAAGAATTTCTTTATTTCCTTTGTGTTCATTTTCTCGAATTTTTGATGATTTTGTAGACCACGAAGCCCACCACGGCCCCGATGGCCAGCATGGCGAGCGGGAAGGCGGTGATGTCGATGGGCGTCACTTCGTTGAAGCCGAAGCCGTATTTCTTTTCGTAGGCGGCGATGCGGCTATTCACCCAGGCGTTGCCCGAGCGGATGAGAAACTCGTTCAGGTCGTCGTCCTTGTTTGTGAAGGGCTGCAACTGTGCCCAGAAGATTGCGGCTGCGCTCTGCTTGTTGGTCTTACGGCTCTGCTCGAAGGCCTGCGTCAGCATCACGTCGATGTTGGCGTGGCGCGTGGCGTCGTCCCACGAGTACCATCCAGCGTTTTGGTTGCTGATGATGCCGTAGGCGGTGGTGAAGATGGTGGTGGCAGCCGAAAGAAGCGCATCCCAGGCGAAGTTGCTGTAGCCTCCATTGTCGTCGATATACGACAGGAAACGCTCGCGCTCCTTGCGGTCGTCATCGTTGGCGGAGCGGCTCAGGTAGAGCTCAGAAGCGAGGGCATTGGTGCGTGCCTCGTCCCATTCGTTGTGCTTCAGGTGGCATACCTCGTGGCACAGCACGAACTCCTGCACCTGTGGCGGGAGCTTGTAGAAGATGTCCTTGTTCACTTCCACGGCTCCTTCCAGGTGGTCGGCGCGGGCGATCACGGGCCCCAGGTCGGCTTCACGGACTTCTATTTTCGCTTGCTGTTCCATAGGATCAACAGGATGATGATGGCCGCTGCACCTATAATGATATAGGTGGAGTTGCCTCCGAGGATGGAATTTCCTGTGGATGTCGATGTTGAATTAGAGACGCTACCACCAACATAGGGATCATCTTCTACGACGTCTTCATTGTACGAGGCAATGATGGCGGCGTTCACTTCCTTATAGCACTCGTCGGCTGCCGACTTGGTATTGAATTTCGCACGAAATTCTCTCCAATGGCTGATGCCAAACGGAGATATAAACCCTTCCAAATCGTAGTTGTAGCGTGTCACTTTCTCTGGCTTGAAGACAGTGCGGATGACCTCGCGCACGGAAACGCCACCGTCGTTTGAACGGCAAACGAAATACACGTTTTTGTCGGACGACTTGCGTACCGAGGTGACGTAATCCTTCACGGTCTGTAGTGCTGTTCCTTTAAGTTTTCCCATTTCCTTGCGGTTTTTTGGTTAGTCGTTCACTTCTCGCACGATAAGCACGACGGCGATGGCGGCCACGGCCCAGGTGAGCAGGCGCAGGCGGCGTGCATACTGTCCCAGGAGCGCGGCAACGTCGGCGGCGGCTTGCGCCGTCGACGTTGCCGGTGTGGCAGGTGTAGTGCCGGCGAGGTCGTTCACCATCGCCGAAGCCTCGTTGAGGTCGTCGATGGGATCGTTGGCCGGTGTGCCACCGAAGCATCCTGATTGGGTGATCATTTCGAGCCCTCCTTCCAATTCTTGTAGCAGACCCAGGCCACGATGGCGATGGCCCACCACCATTTCTTCACGAAGGGCAGCACTTTGTCGGTGAGGCTGCCGCCGGTGGAAACGATGGTCGGGGTGTCGATTACGACAACCCCTCCATTGTCGTCGCTGGTTCCGCTGCCGGGTGTGCCTCCACCGCTGCCGGGATTCTCGGCGCTCTTGGCGAAGACGGCCCTGAGGGTGAGGTCGCGGGCAGGCATGGTGATGGTGATGCGGCGCGAGGTGTTGTCCTGCACGTTGCCTGCAAGGTTGATGCCTTCCCAACGCTTGAAAACATAACCGTCCTTAGGAGTGGCTTCGAGGGTCACTTGGGTGCCTGGCGTGGCGCTCAGGCGGCCTTCCTGCATTCCGCTGGCCACGACACGGCCCATAGAGGCATCCCAATTAACCGATATATTATAAGACACTTCAACAGTGTCGAAAACGGCGGTCAAGTTGATATTCCGGTTGAGCGTAACCAAAATCTTACTTGAATTTTGCTTGCCAGCCGGGAAATCACCTTTCCAACATACAAACCTATATCCCTGGAAAGGCAGGGCTGTAACGATGTAAGAATTGACGCCAACGCCACGGGTAGCGTAACCGTTACCTTGGTCGTTGGATTGGCTAAATGCATCGGAAGAGTGTACTGCAGAACTGACATGCACCTTTCCCATATCTGGATTTCCAGAAACAGCATTCAGTGTGTAATTGCCGGTGCTGGCATAGGTGGCTTGCTTTCCAACTACGTTGTAGTTGCTATAACGGCGGCGGCTGTAAGCGCCTTGATAAATGTTTCTACTCATGGATTTTTACTTTTTGCGGATGATCAAAACGACGCCCAATGCCACCACAAGGCCGATGATGACCCAAAGAATGGTGTTGGTGCGCTTTTCCTGTTCGTACATGGTATTGTAGGCGTTGGCCTGCCATTGGCTGTTGTTGCCCCAGATGGACGTGGCAACCGAGCTGGCCGACGTGACAAGGTTGTTCCAGAAGTTGCCCCAGCTGAACGAAGAGCCCGAAGACGGAGTGCCGTCGGAGTTGTAGGTTTGGTGCGTGGCCACGTCGCTATAGTCGCCACCTACGCCGAGATCCACGAAAAGACCCGAATCGAGGTATTTGCTATAGCGCGGACGGAAAGCACCGCTTTTGAATCTTGGTTTCATTGTCTCTTGGTTTTGGTTCTTATCAAAAAGGCGGGCGAGAATGAATCAAGCCCGCCTTTGTCAACAAGTTACGATAAAACAACTTATTTATTAACCCAAATCATGTTCACGCTTCGATCAGATGGATGAAGTGGTGTTGAAAACGAACTGGATGGAGAAGTTGGCGCCTGCGGGGATGTTCATCGCCATGAAGACTTCGGGAGTGAGCTCAAGCGGCTCTTCGCTGAGGTCGATGGTGATCTTGGAACGGTCGTAGGCGTTGACGTTCACATACTGTTGCAGGGTGATGAAGTCCATGCCGCCCTTGGCACCGATGACGGTCTTGGCAACCTCGATCTGTTGGTCGAAGATGGCCTGGTCGGCGGGGTTGGTCTTGTTTTGGATGATGATTTGCGTCACGCTGGCACCGACACGCTGCACGGTGTTCAGGAAGTCGCGGTACTTGACACGGCCCACACCCGTCACATGGACGTATTGGCTGCTGTCGCCACTGTTGTAGTCGTCGGCCACCTGGTCGCAGGCATAACCGGCATTGTTGAGGTTGGTCGGGTCGCTGAAGGTGACGATGGTCTCCTTCGAGGTGCCGTCGGTGGCTTGCTTCATGGTGCTGTAGACGCCGGGAAGCAGGCAAAGTTTCTTGGCATAGGTGCTGTCACCTTCGATGTTGAATGTCGCTTGAGCCCTCAGGGCTTCTCTCAATGTATTCTGCATTTTCTTTCGGTTTTTGGTTTTTGGTTTCGGTTTGTTTTTAGTTCATTGCAAGCACCTTCTTATAGATGGCCTGGTAGCGGTTTTTCAGGTTCTCACTCTGGAAAGCCGTGTTGTCGGCGTTGCGGTACTTGTTCCATAGCGCATTGAGCAGGCAGGCCGATTCAAAATCGACGCCTTTGTCGAGCGCGTCACGGATGATCCACTCGCGGTATGATCCCGTAGGATTGAAGTTGCGCACGATGTTGGCTTCCATTTCGGTGAGGCCAGCGCCGGCAATGAGCTGTTCGAGGCGCGAGACGCTTTGGGCCGTCTCGGTAAGGTCTTCGACGGTTTTCTGCTTGCTGCGGCGCCACAGCAGCCATAAGGCCACGAGCACAACGATGACGATTACGATTGTCTTTTTGCTGATCTTCATACGGCAGGTCTCCTTACATTAGGCGTTTTGGTGTTCGGCCTTCCACGGCTTGTAAACGAGGACGTAGGCCACGATGGCGAAGGTGGCGAGAGCCACAAGGCCCATGATACAGTTGTTTTTCAAGATTTTGTCCATTGTGGTTAAATTTTGGTTTTTGGTTTATATGGATTTAGGCGGCAAATATATATCCTGCATAATTGGCACTTCCCCGATTCTCCCCGATTGTGCCCTGTTTTCCCTGATTTTCCCTATTATTCCCTGATTTTTATTAAAGGGCAGATAAAAGGGCAGATAAAAGGGCACAAAAAAGCCCACCCCGAAGGGCAGGCATAAAAAGTTATGGATTAAAACAAAACAAATTACGTCAAGTGGTTGATGATGATTTTATCATTATATATCAAATCCTAATGATCTCAATTCCATTTTTGCATCCTCAAAGTCATATTTTCTATAAAATCGTGAAAGATAGTCTTTTACTGTTATTATTGAAATATCAGGATTTCTCGAGTGTAGATTTACCTTTAATATTACAGGTTTTCTTTTAATATGATACACATAGTATCTATAGAATGCACCATTTTCAAGAATTTTTTTCTTCGACAAGCGAAACATAATCCTTTGCAGTTTGTTGAGCCTTTTTTCTTGCATATAATCAATGTTTTTGATAGGTTTATTCCAAGTGGGAAAGAATGATCTTCACCTGAAGCGGTGTGAAGAGTTTGCCTTCCACCTTTCCGAGCTCGTGCCTGAACGGCTTGATCCATTTCTTCGCGGTCTTCACGTCACACCCCCAACGATGGGCAAGTTGCGAAAGCGTCATCGACTTGTATTCGGGCTCACTCATTCTTGATGATTTTGAAGGTGTGAGGATCAGTCAGGGCATCGTGGTTCACCTTGGCGACGGTCTGCTCCAAAGCGGGGAAGTTGATCACACAGTTCTTTCGGCGTGCCACGGCATCGGTCGTGGCAAACACGCAGAAATGGGTGGCATAGGTGAAGAAAAGCGGCGGGATGGTGGTGAACCCGTGTCCGACGGCTATCAAGTCCCTGTCGTCCTGGCGGCACGACATGAGCATAGTCCTCACGGTCGGGTCGGGCGCGTCGGGGATGTAGGCACGGCAATCATCGCAAACGAGCAGGCCATGCCTGAAGAGGTTGCACACCTCGCGGAACTGCTCAAGCTCGCGCACCACGACACGACGGCCACCGACATAGGTTGCTATGCGGTCGGGGAAGCGTGGATGCACCAATGGAAGGTCTTCCCATTCGTTTTCGTGAGGCGTCACCACCAAAACCCTCCGCTTTTGCTCCAATGAGGCACGCACCAGGCGACGGATCTGCGTAGTTTTACCCGTGCCAGGCTTTCCGACAAAGACCATCTTAAAGACCTCGCGCTCCTTGCTGTGGCTGGTAGGTGAACGGCGAACTGGTTGGCTTGGGAGTGGGTGCTGCTGTTCCATCGTTGAATCGTGTTTCGGGTTGCGGCTGAGGCTGAGGCTGCGTCCCTTGGTTCATCTGTATGGTCTTCATCTGGTCTTCGAGGAAGGCTTGGCGTGCCTCCAGCTCGGCCAGCTTGCGGTCGGTGACGGCTTGCTTCACGAGCGGCCCGTACACCATTATGTAAAGTATGATCAGGCTCCACTCGGGACCTATCGACCAGCCCTTTTCCTCGGCCAGCTCTCCCCAACACTCGGCGATGTCCTGAAGGTCGCGTTCATCAGCGCGGTAGGTCTCGCCGTTGCGTGCAACGAAGTTGGAGAGGGTGAAGTCGATGCCGGTGTCGACCATACGGGCGATGCGCTCACCCGTCCGCATGGCGTGGTCGTGCGATACAGGTGGCGTTGGCTCTTCGGGCAGCGGCGTGAAGTCGTTGAAGGCTTCGCCGTTGGGGTCGGCAAGGTGGCCCAGGTCGCCTATTGCAGGATCGGGAGAGGGCTGAGGCTCATAGTCGGCCTGGCGCTGCGTGGGCGTAGCGAAGGCTTTCTCCATTTCCTCGAAGGAAACGAAGCCCGTTGGTTCGGGCTGCGGCTTCGAGCCTAATAATTCTTCTTTTGTCATAGCGTGTTTTTGGTTTGGGTTACATTTCTTTCATTTCGGAAAGGATCTGACGGAAGAGCTCGGAGAGCGTGGTCTTCTTCATGACGCGGCTCACACAGCATTGTTCGTCGAGCATCACAGTCATGATGCAGAGACCTCCATCTGTTTCATCGGGAGCGATCAAATAGACAGCGTTCACCTCGTGGCGGTCGGGTTCGGCATCGGCCAGCTGGTTGAGCAGGTATTTCTCCAATGTGGCGGGCGCCTGGTCGAGCAAGTCCTGAGGAATCAGCTTCAAGGCCATGCGAAGGCCAGCGTTGCGGATGCGTTTGTCGTTGTCAGGCATTGTCTTTCGGTTTTAGGTCTTCCATCACCTTACGGATCCGCGAAGAGCTCACGGTATAGGGCAGGTGGTCGGAGAGCGGGTTCTGCAAGTCCTCGAAGAAGAGCTTTTCGAGAATCTTGGCGGGTGTGGTCTTGGTCTTCTCGGCCATTTCGTTCAGGAAATAGGCGCTCACGGGATTGGGCTTCACGATGATGGCGCCTTCCAGCTGCTTTTGCAGTTCCTCGATCTGCGCCTGCTTGCCGAGGCCGTTCACGGCGTTTTCGTTGGCGGTGTTGTTGGCGGCTTCGATCTGCTTTTCAAGTTCGGCAATTTTTTGATCCTTCGCTTTGTTGGTGTCGGTAAGCTCTCCAACTTGTTTTTCCAAATTGGAGATGACCTCGCTGTTGTCGGTGTCGACTTTCGGATTGGCGTAGGCATCCATCAGCATCTCCACAAAGGAGCGGGCCGTCATCGCGCCCGACTGGCGCATCATTTCGGCAAAACGGCGGTGGGTGTCGCTGCCGGGGCTCAGGTTGATCTGTGCTGAAATACCGTCGAATTTCGGTGTTTCTTTCTGTGGTGTTCTTTGTTCATCCATTGTTTCAAGATTGTTTTATGGTGTATTTTCAGGTTGTTTTGTGGTTTACGCTGCAAAAATAAGTGTTTTTTCGATAAAAACAACACCTAACTCGTTATTTTTCAATAACTTAACACTATCAAATATTTGATTTTATCAAGTATTTAACGCGCCAAAGCGAAAACGGGTCATTTTGGCCTGAAAATGCCGATTTTTTGCAGCGAAATTGAAAAATGTTGTTGTTTGCGTTGCTTTTGTTGCAAGCGGCTGAATTTCAATGTAATGCGTTGAAAATTAAGTGTTGCATTGTGTTGTTTAGTGTTGCTTTTTCTTCTTCCTTGACAACAAAAACAACAGAAAGCAACAAAATATATAAATACATATCCATTTGAAATATAACGAGTTAGAGCCAAAAAACAACAAATGCAACAAAAACAACACTAAATTTATGTTTTTGATTTTTCTTTTTTCTGCCACCAGGCAAAAGAAAAGCCGATGCCCTGAGGGCACCGGCCTTTTGCGTTGTTTGTGTTGTTTATTATTCGACTTCAACGATGTTCCCATCTTTCAGGGTGTACCAGGTGTTTTCTTTTATGGTGTCGCCGTCAACGACAAACGCCTTCCATTCCTTTATATTGTAGTCGTCTTCGTTTTCGATGGCCACCATCAGCACGGCACCGAGGCCGCCTCTGGCTTTCACTCCATTGCCTCTCACGCAACCGACGCCGTTTTTACCAACGCTTACGGTTCCTCTGGAAGTTGCCGCCCCGTTATCTCCGGCACTCGCCGCCCCGTTATCTCCGGCACTCGCCGCCCCGT